>JAABUM010000486.1_pt1 | contig 69658 bp, 59 predicted proteins | sample 5559161 | NCBI WGS metagenome assembly JAABUM01 (sample SAMN10711868, study PRJNA513369) | rock metagenome | isolation source: Antarctica rocks | place: Antarctica: Victoria Land, Siegfried Peak nord
TGCGCACCGGGGAGTCGGTCGTGCGCGACCTCGGCGCGGGCTGCCGCATGGTGACGGTCCCGGACGCCGGCCACTTCGTGGTCGAGGAGGCACCCGAGCAGGTCCGTGACGTCCTGCTGGAATTCCTAGGAGCTGGGGCCGGCCGCTGAGGCCGTCGCCCCACCACTGCGGTCGTCTTCGAGCTGCCGGCCGACCGCATTCACCCACCCGAGGCGTCAGGTCGGGTCCGTGCGGGACCGCAGCTGCCCACAGGCGGCCGAGAACCGTCGGCAGCGGCTGGCGCGGCACGCGGGGCCGTGGACGGGCTACCTCGTGGCGAGGAAGTCGAGCACCCGGCTCGTCATCATGGCCGCGGCCGCCGGCTCGTAGGACGACAGCGAGCTGTCGGCGAACAGGTGCTGGTCGGCGGGGTAGAGGAACAGCTCCCCTTGCTCGGCCTCCTCGACGAGGGCACGGGCGGCCGGAAGGTCCCATTCGTTGGCGAACTCCGGGTCGTGATCCATCGCGTGGACCTGCACCGGAACACTCGCCGGCCACGACTCGGAGTACTCCGCAACCGGCAGGCAGGCGGCGAACAGCAGCGCGCCGCTGGCTCCGGCGCGGGTCTGCGCCAGCTGCTGCGCCGGACCGACCCCGAGTGAGAAACCGCGTACACCAAAGCGCTGGGCAGACGGTCGACGGACCGCACCGAATGGTCCGAGAGCTCTTCGAAGCCGACTTCCTTGGCGTACGCCCCCCGCGCGCCAAGGAGTCGAACGTGCGACCGTCGTACACGTCCGGGGTGTGCACGACGTGTCCACTGGCTCGGATCTCGTCGGCGAATGACACGACACCGGGCGTCAGCCCCTGGGCGTGGTGGAACAGCACTACCTCGGCCATCCTCGTCCTCCCGTTGTCCTAAACGGATCCAACCCATCGTGGGACGCCGTGGCAATGCCCGGCGTGCGAACGTCGACGACGCGTCATCCTCCGCGACGCAGGATCCCGGGGGTCTCGGTCAGGAGCTGAGGTGGGCCGCGACGTGCTCGCCGGCGTGTCCGTTTCACCGGCGCCGAACTCCTAGGCTTCGGTCACCGACATGGCGAGCACCTCGCTGATGTCGCGGCCACTGAGGCGGGGCTCCATCGCCGTCGAACCAGCCGTGCACTCCGGCGTCATCCTGCCGGAAGGCGACGTCAACCTGGTCGCCGTACCGGTCTAAGCAGAAGGCAAGGCGTATGGCACCGTCGAAGGGTTCCCCCGCGCGTTGCCCCAAGCCGAAAGCGGTCGCATTCTGCAAGGAGAACGGCCCCGACGGCTCGATGGTGAAGTCGGCCCACCTCGGTGGCGGGCTCGTGGCCGGGAACAGCAGCGAGGTCAACTGCTCGGCGTAATCCAAGGCGGAGACGCGGCCGTCGCGCAACATGCTGTCGCACGACCGGAGTTGTCGACGAGCCTGCGGGTCGCCCTCATGAGGGCTGCACCAGCTTGGGTATGGCCTGGGGTCTGCTCGTTCTGCCGGACGACACTCATTCGGCGACTTCGTGGGTCCCCACGGCGTCGGCTAGCGCGAAGAACGTCGGCGCCCACAGCCCGATGAAGATGCCAAACCGCTCTGCGTGGGCTGCGTCCCCGCTGCTCTTGGCAGCCCGCCAGGTCAAGATGCTGCCCGCGATGGAGCCGAGCGCCGCGAGGTGCAGTACATCGCTGGTGACGCCCAGGGCACGGAGACGGTTAACGAGCATGGGAACTCCCGAGATAGGGGGCTGACGCAGTCGCGCCAGCGCCGAAAGCTAGAACTGCGCCACGAGACTGTGCAAGTCGAGACAGCCCAAGGTCGGAGCCGAGTCGACTGCGCCGCAGGAGGCCGAGAAGTGGGTCGCGACCTGGCCCGAGCGACGGGCGGCCGAGGCGGGCGCTGGATGGGTGGTGTGCGACGACCAACGGCTGCTGGCCGGCATGGGCCTAAGCACCACCCAGGACCCGGCCGAGGGCGTGGTGAGGTCGCTTACTGGGTCCTGCGGGACGCGCGAGGACGACTCGTCGCGCCGGCGCGGACCCCCGGTCGAACGGACAGTGCGCTTCTCCAGCTCCGAGACCTAGCACGGCGTTCGGAAGCGGAAAACGGGGTGCACCGCCTAGATGTCGTAGTAGAGCGCTGGCTACGCTCAAACTGACCCTGTTTCGGGGCCTGGGTACACATCGGGTACACATGCCGAGAAGGCCGCATCGATTGCTTTGCGCGTGCGCTCGTCGCTGGACGGCATCAGATGCGTGTACGTCCTCAGGGTGAAGCCGGCGTCGGCGTGGCCTAGATACTCGCTCACCGCCTTGATCGATTCCCCTCCGTCCAGGAGCACCGAGGCGTAGTGGTGCCTCAAGGCGTGGCATCCGTTGTCGCGGGTTGGGGGGATCTTCGCCGTGACCAGCGCGGGCTTCCAGATCTTCGGGTTGAAGTAGTTGCGGTTTGCCGCGCCGCCCTCCCGCGACGTGAGGATGAGGGGGCTTGTCGTCGGTTTGCCCACCAACGACTCCCACGGCAGCGTCACGGACTTCGCGGGAAACGCGACCAGGTAAGCGGCCAGAGCGTCGCGCACCGACGAGGGAAGCGGAACCTGCCGCACCTTTCTTCCCTTGGGTAACGCGAACGCCTGCTTGTTGTTGCCGTACACCTTCACCTGTCGACGTACGTGGACGACTCCGCGCAGGAAATCGACGTCAATGGGCGACAGTCCGAAAACCTCGCCCTGCCTGAGGCCCAGGCCCGCGGCGAGAACGGCAACGACCGCATAGCGGTCAGGGAGGCCAGCCCGCACCGCCTGGACCTGCGCTGACGTCCACGGCACGACTTTGCGTTGCTCGACCTTCGGTGTTCGGACAGAAGCTGCCTGGCAAGGGTTCTTCGCCAGCAGCTCGTCGTCCACGGCAGCGTTGAGTATCGAGGACACGTTCACGAAGATCACGCGCTGGTAGGACGGTGCGAGCCGCTCAAGGCTCCGGAGCCAGGCCTGCATGGTGCTGGGCTTCAGCAGCCGCAGCTCTTTGTGCCCGAGTACGGGGAAGGCGTGCAGCCGCAAGCGAAGCCCGACGGCCTCGCGGGTGGACTCATCGAAGGTCTGCGCCTCGAGCCATGCCTTGGCGTAAGGCTCGAACCGCTGCTTGCCCGCATCAGGGTCGCGGTAGGTTCCCCGCACGCGGTCAGCCGCGACTGTGGCCGCGAACCGGTCGGCGTCCGTCTTCCTAGTGAAGTTCTTGGAGCGCTGCTTTTCCTCGTCGTCCCGGTAGCGGGTGACATAGAACGTCCTGCCGCCCCGGGTCCTTCGCTCAACGCTAGCCAACGTCGACCTCCGTGAGTTGGGTCCGAAGTTCCTCGATCAGGCGACGGGTGGTCTGGCCGCGCCGGGCACTTCTGGTCGCCGCAGAACCCTCGTCTCCGACACGGAAGTCACGTTCCTCCGCGAGCGTCCGTCCCCACAAGCCCCACGACAGCAACGCCACCTCCCTCTTGCTGAGCCCGAGGGTGCGTCCGGCGCGCTGTTCGACCTCGCCGGCACGCGCTTCGACGAGCACACCATCGACCCAGGTCAGGTCAGGAGCAAACGCCGCCTCGCGATCTGTGAGGGCCTGGAGCCCATCTCTGAGCCTGTCGATCGGCAGGCGGGGAACGTCGCCGGCCTCGAACACGACGGTCTCGCCGACAAGGAAGCGACGAAGTGCCGCTCGGGTGAGGGGGGTCTGGCCTGAGAGTTGGACCCAGTCGTCCCCCTCGAGCAAGTCGCTGAGCCGTACGGGAGCATCGGTCGCCTGGCTCAGTGCCGCCGCGAGCAGCACCATCTCGGGTAGATCGATGGCCTTGTCACCCCGCTCGAGGGCTGCGAGCTTGCTGCGCGTCCAACTCAGTCCGAGGGCGCGTGCCTGAACGGCCACGTCGTCCTGGCGGGCGTCGCCTTCCTCCCGGATGCGCCGGGCGTTCTCACCCACAGCCTGCCGGAACGATCGTCCATGGCTCTCCACAGGGCTGAACCTAACGGATCAGGCGGTCTTACTTAGTACCGCTTGACAACAGCCCTAGGTGACACTCATGGTGTAACGCGGCCCTAAATTGGACCGCGTGACGAGGGAGACCAGGTGGCCGCGACTAAGAACTGGCTGAGCCCCGAAGAGATCGCGACGTACTTCGCTGTGCCTTTGGGCACGGTCTATGCGTGGAACTCGAAAGGGACCGGGCCAAGGTTCGCAAAGATCGGGAGACACGTGCGCTACTCGCGTGCTGACGTTGAGGCCTGGGCCGCCGCCCAGTACCAGGACCGCCCCGAGAGCGCCTAATGCCGCCCAGATCGCGAAGAAGGGCCAGCCCGTCTCAGGCCGGCCCCTCGTTGAACAGCGCAGCAAGCAGGTTCCCCCGCGGCATGGAGGCCCCACCGACTGAAGCACTCCGTGTTGCATGTCGCTGCAGAAGCAACCCTCGCCGACGAAGGGACCGTCCGTACTCGGTGGGTCCTGATCGGGCGGTGTCCGAGCTGCGGGCAGTTCCACGTCTGCCATCGGCCTGGCGAGCCACCGACGTACGACCAGCGCACCGCAACGTGCGGAAGTGGGCGACGGGTCCTCCTCCCGCGCGGTGGGGAGGCATCGGCGTGAGCGCAGCCGCACAGATCGCCCTTGACGTCGCCGCCCTGTCACCTGCCGAGGCGAGGCAGGAGGCGACCCGCCGGATGTCACCGATGCTCGAGGGGCTGCGCAAGTGCCTGAACGACGAGGGCCGCGACCAGGACCGCAGGGCCGCGGCCATCGCCGAGAAGGGCAGCTTGGTAGGATCGGGTGCTGGACCAGGTGTTCTTTCGGGCGTACCAACGGGTGCCGAGGAGGTCGTGATGAGCGCGAAGCAGCTAGAGCGGGCCGTCGAGGCTGGTGACTTGGTCGAGGCGTTCAAGAGCTTCGGTGTGACCCAGGCCGATGTCGCGCAGGTCACCAGGACCGATCCCAAGACGGTCTACGCCTGGCGCGCCAGCAACACCCGGCCACGGAGCGCTACCTACGACCGCCTGGACGGTCTTCGGGAGGTCGTGCGCACACTGGCAGACAGCCTCACCCCGCGTGGCGTCGGTCAGTGGCTGCATGCGAACAACCGGCTCCTGGGCGGACGGCGTCCGTTGGAGGTGCTGCGCGAGGGCGAGACCGACGCGGTCCTGCAGGCCGCCCGGTCCTTCGTCGATGGCGCGTACGTCTGACCCGGCCCGACGTCGCGCAGCTCCGGGCGCGACTCACTGACCTCCCGGCCGGTGTGGTCTCAGGGTCTTGGTGGCATCAGGGCCCCGTTGGGCGGCCCTTCCTGTTCTGCCCAGAGCCTTCTCGTGGACCCGGCCGTTACCACCAGGCCGGCGGTCCCGGCGCCTGGTACGCGAGCTCGACCATGAGCGCCAGCTGGTGCGAGCTGTTCCGCCACTTCGTCGGCAACGGCATCGACCCTTTCGAGGTACGCCGTCGAGCGGGACGTTGCGCCGTGGACCGTCTGGCCGTGTTGGACCTCACCGACCCGATCGTGCGTGAGGCTCTCGGTGTCACGCACGACGATCTCGTCGGCGACGACTACGAGATCTGTCAACGGCTCGCCCAGGCGGCTCGGGTAGCCGGCTTCGACGGTGTCCTGGCTCCGAGCGCTGGCCTGCCCGGTCAGCGAACCCTCGCGGTGTTCGCCGGTGTCCTCGATGAGGGGAGGGTCGTGGTGGAGGCCGAGCGGGTGCAGGTGCCGCCGATCAACCTGGTCAAGCTGCTGCCGCGGGTGCGGTCCATGCCCGCCGCCGCTGCAGCCTTCGAGGCCTACGTCGGTGACTTGGCCCGCCTGTCGTATGAGTCGGTCAGACGGTTGTATCGCCGTCGGTGACGCTCTGGGGAGGCGAACCTGAACCCATCCCGCACCGCGCGAAGCCTTGCTCGGGCAGACCTCGGTGAGCTCGGGCGCACGGGGCAGGCCCAGTCACTGCCGCCGTCCCCGCCGATACGGCAAGGTCTGGCCCGTCCCAGCTACTGGCGTTGCTCGGGCCCTGGAGAGCGCGCGCGATCCCGGCCACGGCCCACCAGCCGATCAGGGCCAAGCCCCCATACGCGGCGACACACGCCAGGGTCCAGGTGAACCAGTTCACCCGGATCTGGTCGCTGAGCTGAGCCTGTCGGTGCAGCCGCAAGGACGCCAGCAGCACCGTTGCGGAGAGCGTCACCACGGCCAGGGTCAGCGTGACGACCGTCGAACGCCTCGGCATGCTGGGCACGCTACTGCGCGCCCCACCGGCAGGAGGCTGCGTTCGCTGCCAGCTTCCCCGGCCGCTCCGCTGGGCTGAGCCAGCGCTGACCGCGGCTGAGCCCAGCAGTCGGCGGGCTGGCACGGTGGCCCCCCTTGAAGCCCCGGGCGTCGCGCGGCCGTCGCCTCGGTCGTCGGGCTGTCGCTCGGTGGGTGCCTTGCGCAGGACTACGGTGATCGGTGACCTGCCGTCGTGCTGGACTTTCTAGCTGGCGGGCGTGGCCCTCGAGGGCGTTGTGGCCCGTTGTGCTGGCTGACGACCGTGAGATGGCGTCCGGCGGTCCAGGGGCCATCCCCGTTCGCAGCGTGAGACCTCGTCGGACGTGCTCAGAGGGTGGCGGCGAGCCCGAAGCCGATAGCCAGGGCGGGACCGTACGCGAACATGGTCTGCCGGTTGCCACCCCGCGACAGCGTCCAGATGGCCTGCGCAGCAACGATCAGGGTCAAGGCCACGAAAGCCCAGAGCAGCGCGCGAGGCGAAGTGTGGCCCAGCCCGAGGCCACCGAGTCCGGCCAGCCGGACGTCCCCGAAGCCGACGCCCGCGAACCGCCGACAGGCCGCCAGGATCAGGCCGGCCGCGGCTGAGGCGAAGCCCGCGAGCAGCAGCCCGCGCCAGTCACCGGTCAGGGTTGCCGCCACCAGGACCAGCAGCGCGGTCACGGCGCCACCTTGACGCACCAACGGGGTCGGGATCCGCTGCGTCAGCGCATCGCAGGTCGCTGCGGCCGCGAGAGTCAGGGCCCAGACCAACAGCGCAGGCAGATACCACCAGGACCCGGCCTGCCGGGCCGCCAGCGCGCCGACCGCACCGGCGATCAACCCGGCCACGACGGTGACAGCTCGGGTCGATCCGCTCCAGGCGTCGCAACGGGAGATCTGCCGCAGCCCCCGGCCCGCCAGCTGGGGGCATCCGACCATGCCGATAGCTACCGAGAAGGCGGTGATCGTCGCGGTCGTCAGCACGTGCTGGATCCGCCCCTTCAGCCACAGGACGCTCGGTCTGTGTTGCTGGTTGGCGGACGGTACCTGCGCGGTAGGTCACGTCGTCGGACCCGACAGTGACACAGGGGCGCTGTAGACACAGGGAATGAGCACGAAGCAGCGAGCGTGAGCGGATGTGAGGAACAACTGGTCGGAAAGACGGTCGACGCCAGGTCATACCGAGCCTATCGTCCCTTTCCAGGATGCCTCACCCATAAGTCGGGCGTGCAGCTCAAGAGGGAGCCGACCATGAAGCTGGTTGTCGTCAGCGTGGCACTGGCCGCGCTGACGCTCAGCGGCTGCTCATCGGGGGGCAGACAGGCCGGTCCCTCGAGTAGCGGGGCCGCTGCCGCACCAAGCGTCACGCCGACACCGACCACAAGTTTGCAAGATCTGGCCAGCCAGCAAGCGCTGACAGCGATTCCTATATACCTGGCAACCGTCGACAAGATCGCCACCGACCCGACCGTGCCGTTGAACACCCTGTACGCCGTAGCCGTATCCCCAGAGGTCCTCATTGACCTCAAGACCCACGGCGTGAGTCGCAGCCTGGGGTTCCGCCAGAGTGGCTCGACGAAGGTCGTGTCCTCACGGGCTATGAGCGTCGACCTAACAAGCCATCCCGGGCCCCAGCCCCACCCGACCTTTCCGACCGTGACCACCCTTACTTGCATTGACGTGTCGACTGTTCTCGTCTCCGACAGCCGAGGGATTCGGGTTGGCGTCGCTCACCGGGCCAATTACTTCATTGAGCACATCACCGTTTCAAACCTGCACTACCCGTCCGCCACGGGCTGGCGCGTCAGCATCATCACGAACAGGGCGGTGCCTTCATGCGAGGGCGCGTAGCTGCACTCGGCCTGGGCGCAGTGCTGGCCACGGCGGCGCCTGGCATCTCGCAGTCCGCCTTGGCAGACGCACCTCCCACTTGCACCGAAGTCGATACGTCAACGGGACTATGCGTGGTAGTCGTCAGTAGCCCAAGTAGCAGCGGTAAGGGGACGAGCCCCGGCGTCGAAACCGTAGGTGGGAAAGCTCCCGCAGTCCCACAGTGCACCGAGACGCCGCCGGGTCGCACGGTGCCGTGTGATGGCGGCGGGTTGGGTTACTGGGCGCAGAGCAACCAGTGCTACATCAGCAACGTCAGTCCGCAACCTGCCGTGACCGATCCGGTGTGGCAGGGGAACACGACCGGGGCGATTTACAACTGCAGCTTCTACGTCCCGCCGGGTGGGAAGTTCCCCGGCACCGCTGGGGGCTGGTTCTGGTCGCCCACGTCTCCGGCGCGCGCCGGAGCGATTGATCCGGCGGTGGTGGCGCTGCAAGCCTTGACGACGCTGCAGATTCCGGCCCCGACTGCTGGTCGCTATCCCGCTGGGCGGTTGCAGGATGGGCGCCCCTACACGGTGGTGCGCGCCTACACCTGGTACTACACCGACCGGGCAGGGTTCACGGTCCTGCACGCCCGGGCGGCTGCTGGGGGAGTGTTGGCGCAGGTGACAGTCACACCGACCCGGTTGTCGTTCACACCGGGCGATGGGGCCAGGGCAGTGTCGTGCGCGGGGCCGGGGGTGGCGTGGCAGCACAGCGACGGCCCGTGGGCTGCGTCGCCGGCGGGTTGCGATTACCGCTACCCGCATTCTTCGATCGGTCAGCCGAACGGTGAGGTCACCGCGACGTACGGCATCACCTGGGTCATTACCTGGTCTGCCTCGACGGGGGCCAGCGGCAAGCTGCCGCCGCTCACGACGACGGTGAACTCCAGCTTCGCGGTCGCTGAGGCCGAAGCGGTGGTGACCAAGTGACGCTCCGACAAGAGCCCGCGCCTGGCGCCCCGGTAGGGGGTTATCCCGTGCCGCCGCCGGCAGCGGAAGTGCCTGGCCGGGCTCCCGTGGTGCGGTCGGCGGCGCCCGCGCGGCGGACCCGCCGGGGCGCGATCGTCAGCATCCTGGTGGTGCTCCTCGGCGGTGTGCTGGCTGTGACGGCCGCGAACGTGCTGACCAGCCGCACGCAGGTGTTGGCGGTCGCCCGAGATGTTCCGGTCAGAGCCACCATCACCGACAGCGACCTTGCGGTGGCGAACGTGACCACGGACCGGAACTTGAAGCCGATCCAGGCGAGCCGCCGTTCGCAGATCGTCGGGCAGATCGCTCAGGTGCCGCTGGTCGCCGGTGAGCTGCTGACACCCGGGCAGGTCGGCGTCAGCAGCGGCTTCACGCCCGGCCAGATGCTGGTGGCGGTGGCGTTGAAGCAGGGCCAGTTCCCTGGACGTGGTCTTAGTGCGGGCCAGAGGGTGCTGATCGTGTCGACGCCCGGCACCAATGCGGGCGGCACGAACGGGACCGGTCCGAACAAGGGCACAGGGGGGCAAGGGATCGCTGCGACGGTGGCTGAGGCCGGGGCGATGAACCCGGCATCCGGAATCACGGTCATTGATCTGCGGGTCAGTGCTGATCAGGGCGTCGCGGTGGCGCAGCTGGCGTCGACCGGGAACCTGGCGCTGATTTTGCTACCAGCGGCGGGCTGAGCGCCATGCTGACGGTGCTGGTCTCGGGCAAGGCCGCGCCGGGCGTCACGACCTCAGCGTGGGCGCTGGCGTTGACGTGGCCGGGGCCGGTGCTGGTCGCGGACTGCGACCCGGCCGGTGGTGACATGGCCGCCGGGTACTTGCCGGGTCGGGTCAGCGCTGATCGCGGGTTGCTGTCGTGGGCGACGGCGGCCCGCCGGGGGGTGCCCGCGATGGCCGCGGCGACGATGTTTTCCGGCCATGCCGTCGGGGTGCCGGAGAACCCGAACGTGTGGCTGATGGCTGGGTTCGCCACCGCGACCCAAGGCGCCTCCTTCACTCCCGACGCATGGGAACGCCTAGCGCTGGCATTGGAACGCTCGGCGGCCAGCGTCGGCCGGGACGCCCTGGTCGATGCGGGTCGCCTGGTGGGGGAGCGGGCCTGCTGGCCGGTGCTGCGAGCTGCCGATCAGGTGCTGCTGACGGTGCGACCGAGTGTGCGTTCGGTCCACGCGGCGCAGGGCGCTGCGATGCGGCTGCGCACCGAGCTGGGGGACCTGGCGAAAGTATCGGCGTTGGTTGTTGGTGACGGGCCCTACTCGGCGGCGGAGGTCGCCGAGGCGCTGAGTGTGCCGATGTGCGGGACGTTGCCGCAGGACTCCGCCGCCGCGCGGGTCCTGTCCGACGGGGCAAGCCTCGGGCCGAAGGCGCTGAAACGGTCGGCGCTGCTGAAGGCCGCCGCGACGGTCACGACCAGACTGACCACGGGGATGAGCGCGGCGACATCGATTGCCCGGCCTGATTCTGCGTGGGCCGACACTGCCCCGTCAGAGCAAGCCCAGCCGGGGATCGCCCGATGACGACCGAACAGACCGAGCAGCCGGGCGACACGGGGCAGAACACCGGGTTGAACACGGGGTTGCCCCTGATGGCCTGGGACGGCGCCCACGGCGGTGCCCACGACGGCGCTCGCGTCGGGGGTCGGCCGCCACTTCCAGTGATGGAGGCGTCGGCGCCTGCGGTGACCGAACCGATCCTCCCGGCGCCGGTGGAGTCCGTTGAGCTGACCGCGGCGGAGTACTCGGTCGTGGAGGGGCTACGCGACCGGGTGTCGACGCGGTTGACGGTCCAGGACAAGAACTACGCCCCGAGCGTGCGGCGGGAACTGACCAAGGCGCTGATCCGCCAGGAGTACGACCAGTGGCTGCTGCACGAGGCGAACCGTGGCCGGCCGGCGCCCGCTGTCACGACCGAGGACACGATCTTCGCGGCGGTCTTGGCCGAGCTCGACGGGCTCGGGCGCCTCGCGCCGCTGCTCGCCCGGGGGGATGTGGAGGACATCCACTTCGAGGGCAACGACCCCACGATGCTCAGGCTGGCGGGTGGGCAGCTGGTCCCGGGCCCGGCGATCGCGGCCACCGATGCTGAACTCGAGCAGCTGCTGCGTTCGATCGGCGCCCGCAGCGGGGACGGTCAGAGCAGCCGCGAGTTCTCCTCAGCCAGCCCGATCCTGAACGTGCGGATGAAGGGCGTGACCGATCTCGGGGCGCGACTGCAGGCCGCGATGGATGTGCTCCCTCGCCCCTCTGGGGTGATCCGGGTGCACCGGTACGGCGATCCGAGCCTGCCCGATTTGCAGGGCATGAACATGGTCGACTCCTCGCTGCGGGCGTTCTTGCACTGCTCGATGCTGGCCGGGGTGTCGGTCCTGGTCAGCGGCGCACCTGGCGTCGGAAAAACCACGTTAACGCGTGCCATGGCCAACACGATCCCATGGGGCAACGTCGTGATCACGGTGGAGGACGAGCGCGAGCTAGGGCTGCATCTGCCCCGTTGGGACAGAAGCCGGCAGCAGCTGGTGCGCCGCCACGCGGTCTGCCGATCGTTTGAGGCCCGGCTGCCCAACGCCGAAGGCAGGGGAGCGTTCACGATGGCCGATGCCCTCAACGAGGCACTGCGGGCATCCCCGACATGGGTGCTCGTCGGCGAGGTACGGGGCGGCTACGTGATGGCCCTCCTCGAGGCGGCGACGTCCGGCGTCGCGTCCGTGATGTGCACGGTTCACTCCCCGTCCGCGGAGGGCATTTTCGACAAGATCCTCGTCAGCGCCTTGAAGGCTAACCCGCCACCGTCCGCGGAGCTAGCGATGCGGTCGATGAGCGCGCTGGACTTGGTCGTGCATGTGGAGCGCGACCGCGACTACCACCGGTACGTCTCCGGCGTATACGAGCTCGGTCCGGTCGGGGACTCCGGTGAGCCCTCGATGGGCCGCGTCTACGCGCCCCGCCCCGCCGATCGTAGGGCAGTGCCGACCGGCGCCGGCGCCCTGAGTACCTCATTGACCGGCCGGCTGGAAGCTGTCGGGTTCGACCCGCAGTGGCTGAACCCCAGCGCCAGCGACTGGGCCACCCCGACACCGACAGGCACTCCCACTGGCAGTCCTACTGTCACGGCTACCGGTTCGGCGTGGTCGGCGTGACCGCCGGCGGGCTGCTGCTGACCGTGGCCGGACTGCTGATCGCCGGCGGGATGGTGGGGCTGGTCGCGTCGCTGCGAGGCCTCGATGTCCTGCCCGCCAGCTCGTCCTTGAGGTCGCACTCGGCCGGAGGCAAGCCGGCCAGACCGTTGTTGACTCGTCTCACCCGACGACATGGCGCGGGCGTGGCGGCCGGGGTGCTGATGCTGCTGATCACGGGCTGGCCCGTCGCGGGGATCGCCGCCGCCGCGGGCGTCGTGTTCATCCCCACCGTGCTGGGCGGCGGCAAGGCATCCGCGGAGCTGATCGCCACCTCGGAAGCCTTGTCCGATTGGACCCGGCGGCTAGCGGACCTGATCGCCTCTGGCGCGGCCGGGTCCACCCGCGACGCGCTGCGCCGGTCCTTGAGTTCGGTTCCGGAGCCGATCGCGGCCGCTGTCACCGCCCTGGTATCCCGGATGGGTCCACAAGGCACCGAATCGGCTCTGCGCCAGTTCGCCCGGGACGTTGACGACCCCGCCGCGGACAAGATCGCGATGGTGCTGATCTTGCGTGAACGCAACGGCGGCCCAGGACTGGCTGAGGTCCTGACGGCCCTCGCGACCGATCTGGATGAACGTTCCCGGATGGTCCGGGAGGTGGAAGCCGAGCGTGCCAAGCCCCGGTCCAACATGCGCACCATCGTGGTCGTCACGCTGCTGCTCGTGACCGCCATGATGCTGTTCGCCCGGACGTTCCTGTCCGGATACGACAGCACCTTCGGGCAGATGATGCTGGCCATCGTGGTGGCGCTGTTCGCGACCGCGCTGCGCTGGATGCGGAGCCTGTCAGAACCGATCCGGCCACCCAGAGTTTTGTACGACCCGGACATCGCCGTGGCCGGGCGATGACCGGGACCCAGCTCGCGATACTCGCCGGACTGACGATCGGCCTCGGTGTCGTGCTGGCGTTCCGTGCCGCCCGCCCGGCGCCACCGGCGTTGGGCTCGGCCCTCGCGCAGTTGTCGGCCGAACCCCAATCCGCAGCATCGTCAGGGCCAACGACCGCAGGGACCGGGCCGAACGGTTCGATCGGTGACCGGTGGGACTGGCTGCCGAGCTCTGTCGCGCAGGCTCTGGACTCCCACCTGGGGGTTTCGGACGCCGACCTGTCGATCAACGGGATGTCGCGGAGCCAGCTCGCGGCCCGGAAAGTCACCCTGGCCCTGGCCGGGCTGCTGGCCCCGGCCATCGGTGGTCTGCTGTTGCTGTTGGCCGGCTTGGGTACCTTCGTGGTGTTCCCCGCCTTCGTCGGCCTCGCACTAGCAGCGATGGGTTGGCTGTTGCCGACGATCGGAGCCCGCGAAGCGGCCACCACCGCCCGCCTTGAGTTCCGCAGCAACCTCGAGTCGTTCCTGACGTTGGTCGCCGGGGAACGCCGAGCCCGCGGATCGGTCGAGCAGGCCCTTGAGGAAGCGGCCGAGGTCTCCGGGAGCATGCCGTTCGTCCGGATGCGCCGCGCCATCCGGCGGGCCGCCCTGTCGGGCCGTAAACCGTGGAATGACCTGCGCGATCTGGGCGAGGAACTGCAGGTCGTCGAGTTGCGCAACCTCGCCGACATCGCCGAAGTCGCCGCCGACGGCGCGGCGGTCTACAACACGCTGCTCGCGACCGCCCGGTCCTTAAGGCACGCCGAACTGACCGACAACCGCACCCAGGCCAATGAGGTCAGCGAACGCATGTCACGCCCCCTTGCCCTGCTGGTACTGGGCCTGACCATGTTCGTCCTGGTCCCTTTCATGCTCCGCATGTTCAACACCGCCTGAATCGGCATTCAACCCAACGAGAGGAACCACCATGTCAAAACAGTCCACTCCGCCTCGCCGGACAACGCAGGCCGCCGGCGCCCTCTACCTGGCCACCACGACCGCCATGCTCACCGTGGTCGCCAGTGTCATGTCTTGGCTGCAGGCCGATGCTGCCGTCCAGTCCGATCGTGGGTCGGACTCGTCTGAGAAAGCCTTCATGGTCATCCTGGCGATCGGGCTCGGCGGCGCCGTGTCCGCCGCCGCGATCGCGTTCGTCGCGACCAAGACCGCCCTGTTCAAGTAGCAGCCGGACACCCGGATGGCGACTGCGGTGGCGACCGCGCTGTCGACCGGACTGACGACGGGAGGAGGACTCCGATGATGACCGGGCGGGAACGCAGAGCCGCACCTGCGCCGCGGGCGTCGGTGTGCGGATCCCGTCGGGCCCGGCGAGCATCGGATGAGTGGGGTTCCTCGGTTGTGGAGTTCACGATCTTGTTCCCCATCATCGTGGGGCTGCTGCTGGCTGGCCCGCAGATCGCGATGTGGGAGTTCGCCCGCCAGGCCGCCGAAGCCGCCGCGCAGGCCGGCGCCCGAGCAGCCAGCGCCGACGGCGCCACGGCCGGAGCCGGCCAGGGAGCCACCGAGAACTACCTGACCCGGGTCGCAAGCGGAACGATCACCAGCAAAACCGTCACCGAGCAGGACGGCGTGACCACCGTGACGATCCACATCCACGCCACCGTGCCGAACGTGATCCCGCTGCCCGGGTTCACCCCCGCCCTGGACGTGACCGTCGTACGGGGCAAGGAACGCTTCACCACCCCGGTCTCACCATGAACCGGAATCTCGCCGTGAAGCGGAGTCGCGCCGTGATCCGGCCACGCCGCGATGACCGCGGCTCGGAATCGGTGGAGCTCGCGATCCTGCTGCCGATCGGTGTGCTGATCCTGGCGATGCTCATCATCGGGGCCAGGATCGCGCTGGCGGGCGACCGGATCAGCGGCGTCGCGGGGATCGCCGCCCGGGACGCCTCCTTGGCCCGGTCAGCCGACGCGGCTACTCAGATCGCCGCCAGCAGCGCCACCACCGCCCTGACGAGCGCGAACCTGCACTGCATCAACGTGCAGGTCACTGCCGACACCTCCGGGTTCGCCGCCCCACCTGGCGCGCCGGCCTCGATCACCGTCAAGGTCTCCTGCACTGTGGACCTGTCCGACATCGGGGTAGCGAGCCTGCCCGGTTCCCGGACGCTCACCGACACGGCCACCAGCCCCCTTGATCCAGGACGTGACACCTCATGAGGGCGGCGATGCGTCGACGCGCCGGAAACCCTGACGGACGTCCCGAAGGTGACGACTGTGGCGACCGGGGTTCAGTGGCCGTGCTGTTCTGCTTCATCGTCCTGATCGCAGCGACGCTGGTGACGTTCCTGGTCGATGCGGGCGCGCAGATCCAGGCTGCCAACCGCGCCGACACCTACGCCGGCGAAGCAGCGCGGGCCGCGAGCATCGCCGTCGGTCCGGTGCCGACCGGCGGCAGCGCCGACACCTACGCGGCCGCGGCCGCGGCCCGCAGCTACCTCACCCGCGCCGGCGCCACCGGAGTCGTCACCATCCTTGGCCCCGGAGTAGTGCAGGTCAGCGTGACCACAACCGGCACCACTCCCATGCTGGGGCTGTCAGTGAGCCAGACCCGAGAGCACACCGCACAGTTGCAGGTCGGGGTCACCCACGGCGAGACACTGCGATGAACCGCGCCCTGACCCGAGACAAGAGCCGGGACAAGACCGGACAGACGACCGGGGACAGGACCGCGAGCTCCACGGGGCGTCTTGCCAGAGGGTGCAAGGGGATCGGCGCGCTGATCGTGCTGCTCGCGGTCGTGGTGGGCGTGCCCGTCCTGATGACGATCCTGAACCTGGTCCCGCACCATCTGCCGACCATCAGTTCGGCCCTGACGACCCTGAAAGCCCGCGACAACGGCCAGCTGGTCGCCGGCGTCATCGCCGCTGGCGTCTGGGTGTGCTGGGCGCTGTTCACTGTTTCGCTGCTCCCAGAGATCGCCGCTCTGGCCCGACACCGCCCCGCCAGGACACTAGCTGGCCTCGGCGGGTTCCAGCGCCCGGCAGCAGCGCTGGTCGCCGCCGTGGCCCTCGCGTTCACCCTGGTGCCGATCGCCGTCGACAGCAGCGCCCCGCGCGCCGACGCCGCCGGCCTACCGGCCGCCAGCACCTACAGCACCACCCACAGCATCAGCCAAACCCTCGACCCCAGCACCAGTCACACCCGCAACTGCACCGGCCCCCACACCGTGGGAGACACCGCAGCCCCCGCGTCGGCGGAGCGGGTCGGCGACGTGCAGCCCTCAACTGGCCACGGTGCACCGCGTGCCTCTGAGATGACGGACTGGTCGACAGCCGTAACCACCAACTATGAGGTGCAACGCCGCGACACCCTGTGGGGCATCGCGGCTGACCACCTCGGGGACCCGCTGCGTTACCGCGAGATCGTCGAACTGAACCGCGACCTGGTCGGACCGGACAACGAGATCACCCCCGGCACCGTCCTGCAGCTCCCCACCGTAGCCCCGGCAGCCACCCAGCCGGGCGACGCCACCACTAGGCCTAACACCGTGGTGCGGGTCGAACCGGGCGACACGCTCTGGGGCATCGAGCAGCACGTCACAGGCAGCGGAGACAACTGGCCGCAGGCGTGGGCCGCCAACAGCGGACGACCCGAACCCGGCGGCGCGACGTTCACCGACCCGGCCCTGATCCGGCCAGGCTGGTCGATCGACATCCCCCCCGCAGCACCGAGCACACCCGGCACCAGGCTCCACCAGCAGCCGGCCCACCCGAAACCAGCCCCGCAAAGTTCGGCTTCTGAGGCGCCCGGCACTGTCACGACACCACCGCACCAAGCCCCAGGACAGCAGGCCCCAGGACAGCAGACGCCCCGTCACGGCCAGGCTCCGGTGCCAGTTAAAGTACCGCCGGCTCAGCCGGAAAAGCAGGCGCCGATGACGACGGCGCCGGACGCGCAGGGTGCGCCGTCTTCGGTGCGCAGTGCTCCCTCAGATGCTGAGTCAGATTCGTCGTCTGAGTTGCCAATGCTGGCGTTCGCTGGTGGTGGGATGCTAATGGCCAGCCTGGCGCTGACGGCCTTGGTCTCCTACCGGCGCAGGCAGTTCCGGGAGCGCCGCCCTGGGCGCACCATCAGCGGTACCCCACCGGAGCTGATCGGCCTGGAGCAGGCCCTGCTGGCGACGGGGCGTGCGGGCAGCGCAGACGTGAGGTGGCTGGACCATGCGCTGCGGAGCTTGATGCAGATCCTCGCCAAGACCGACGACGGGCAGCTACCCGATGTGGTCGCGGTGTGCATGACCGAAGACCTGCTGACCCTGGTGCTCACGACCGCCGCCCTACAGGCCCCCCTGCCGTGGACCGTCGACGCCAGCGGCACCCGCTGGTCGGTGCGCCGAACCGACGAGCTGAGCTACACCCAAGACCATCGGAGCTTCTTCTTCGCACCGTTCCCGACTCTGGTCTCGGTGGGTTACACCACCGGCGGTGAGCACTGGATGCTCGATCTGGAGCGGATCGCGGCGATGTCGCTGGCCGGCGACCAGGAGCGTTGCCTGAACCTGATGCGGTTCCTGGCTGCTGAGCTGGCGCACAACAGCTGGTCGGAGATGCTCCGGGTCACCATCGTCGGATTCGGTGAGGAGCTGGTCGGGGTCAACCCGAACCGGCTGACCTACACCGAAGACGTCAATGGTGCGATTGCCACCTTGAACCGGCACCGCCAGACGGTCACCGAAGCAATGACCGACGCTGGTGTCGACGTGCTGACGGGGCGGCTGCGCGATGTCCTGGGGGACAGCTGGGCTCCGAACGTGCTGCTGATCGCGCCTCACCTGCTGGCCGACAATGCGGCCGGCAGCGCGTTGAACAGCGACGGGATGAGCGGGCTGGCAGAACTGCTGGGCGCCATGAAGGCGCAGCCTTCCCGCGCGTCGATCGCGCTGGTACTGACCGCTGACCCTGACGCCGACCAGCACGCCGACGCGACCCGCTGGCAGCTCACCGTCGACTCGGGCGGCATCTTGCGCATCCCGGCGTTGGGGCTGGAACTGATCGCCCAGCAGATCCCCGCCTGTGACGCCGCCGGCTTGTCGCAGATGTTGGCGTTTGCGGCCGCCGGTGACGATCAGTCGGTACCGGCTGCCCGCGGCCAGCAGCCGTGGGATGAGTTCGCGGACGCCTGCGGTGGTCTGATCGTGCCGCCTGCTCCGACCCAGAGCGAACCAGCTGAGCCAGGTGGGCAGGGTGGGCTCGGTGGGCAGAGTGGGCCGGGTCATGTACCTGGGCTGCATCTGGCTGACAGCACTGCCTTTGTGAGCAACTCGGTGCTGCCGCTGTCGCCGCAGACCTACCTGGAGCAGACCGCTACCACCGAGCAGGACCTCCTGGCGCTGGCGCCGCAGGTCGATTGCGGCCTGCGGGAACAGGTCACCCGCGCCGACCCTGACCTGGATGCCGACCTGGCGGCCTGGGCCGATACGATCTGCCCACGACCACGGTTGACGCTGCTCGGACCTGTGCAGGTCCGGGCGGCGGGACAGTTGCCCGCTCGCAGTCCGCAGCTCGCCTTCCACACCGAGGTGGTGGCCTACCTGGCCACCCGCCCCGCCGGTGTGCTGTCGGACCGTTATGCCAGGGCGATCTGGCCGTCAGAGCCGGACGTGGTCGGCAAGACCAAGGTGCGCGAGTCGGTCTCGACGGTCCGGGTCTGGCTCGGTGAAGACCCCGCGACCCGGCAGCCCTACCTGCCGTCCGGCTCCTTTGAGGCCGGCCGGGCGCGCTACCGGATCAACCAGCTGCTATGCGACGCGGAACTGTTCCGGCGGCTGCGGCTGCGCGGCGTTGTCCGCGGACCGGAAGGCATCGGTGATCTGCAGAGCGCGCTGGCGCTGGTGACCGGGGAACCGTTCGCGGACCTACCCACACCCCGCAAGGGATCCCCCGGCGGGTACAGCTGGCTGGCGGACGCGAACTCCCGCCTGGATCACGAATACGCCGCGATGATCGTCGACGTGGCCCACATCGTGGCCACCCACTACCTCGCCGCGGGCGAGCCCGCCGCGGCGGCCGCGGCCGCGCAGGTCGCGCTGCGGGCGGGCAGTTACGAAGACGTGCCGCTTCTGGACCTGGTCGCGGCCTGCGACGCGCAAGACCAACGCGCCGAGGCCGACGCCTACGTCAAGAAGATCCTGGCCAACCACGACGCCGACGTGGAGGAGGACCTGCCACCACGGACAGCACAGGTGCTGTTCCGGCGGCAGTGGACCCACCGGGCAAGCTGACCGTGCAAGCCAACCAGTTGAACCTCAGTTGACGAGTGGTCCGAGTCGGTCGGGCCGCCTGAACAAGGAGATGCATTATGGGTGACATCGGACGCAAGCGTCGTCGGATCGAGGTCGTGCCCTCACAACCAGCCGAGCCGACGACTGAGCCGATGACCGCACCGCAGCAGGCTCCCGAGCCGACCCCGCAACGGGAGCCGGGACAGGTGCCGACGCCGTCCACCACGCCGTGACCTGTGCAGACCAGGTCCACCGGGTCCGACGTGACCGCCAGGATTCTGGCAGGGGCGGGACGTGACGGATCTGACTGATCTTGGGGTTGAGGCCGTCGGTGTGGGGGACATCCGCATGGTACGGACGTTCCGGATCGGACCGGCCGGGCAGCTGTACCCGGTGAACTCGATCGACGCCTGGGTCGACGGCTGGAACACCGCGGTCTGCGGGCGCGGCAAGACCCACGCCCCGCCGGGCCCGAATTGCCGGTGCGGTTTCTACCTCTACAGCGACCCGGCGTACGCGCTCGCGCAGCCACCCGCCCGACAGGTGATGGCGGTCGTGGCCACGCACGGAGCCATGGAAATCGGGAGCCGCGGCGCTCGGGCGTCCCAGGCACGAGTGGAGGCCCTTTGGTTGGGGCCGCGGGTCAGCGACCAGCTGGCCGAGGCCGTCCGCGAGCGTCACCCGACGGTGATGGTGTTCCGCGACCGGACCACCATGGACCAGCTGTTTCCGTTGACGCACCTGGACGGGTTCGGCAAACGTCGGGTGTCGGAGCGGACCCGGCGCCGACTCCGACCCGTGATGTGGACGTTCCTAACCGCCGTCGTCTTGCTCGGCTGCATCCCCACCCGCCTCACCCTGGCCTCACCGGCCGGCACCGCGCTGTGGCTGTCCCTGGTCGCCGTCAGCCTGATCGTCATGCTCACCGGACTGGTACTGCGGTCGTCCGTCGTCGGGTTGTTGCAGGGTTCCGCCGCCCTCGCGTGGTTGATCACCGCAGGCCCGCAGACCCCCGCCATCTGGGCGATGCGCGGGCCGTTCGTCGTGCTGATGGCCACGGCAATGCTGATCTGGCGGCGTGCGGGGCAGCCCGGCCGAACGGTCCGGACCGCCCGCCTGGATCAGGGCCTCCGGCGCTGGCGGGGCCGGTTCCCAACCTCGGGGTGACGCCACTGACGCACCGCCAGGCGCTGCAGCTGGCCGCGAAACGCCGCCCGTCAGATGGCCACCGAGCGACTGGGCCGTATGCGGCGGCGCTGTCGCCGGGCTGGTCCGCCAGCCAGGTGATCTGCTTTGCCCGGTGACTACCGAGGGTCAGTGTCCAAGGAGCGCCAGGCAGCCTTCTGCGCGGGCGCTGCCGGTGACGTCGACCTTCTCAGCGTGGTTCACGCCCCGTCCCATTTCGACGGTGAGGCTGCTCGAGTTGGCGCCTGAGGGCGCGGTGTCCTGGGGTACGGTTCCGTCCGAGGGTCTGCGAGGCCAGCCTCGCCCAGGAGGTGAAGCAGTCCCAGCTCGTCGAGAGCCTGCGCCGCGTTGACCCGACATCCTCGGCAGGACTCGTGCGCGACAATGTCGACGGCAAGACCGCGGAGCCAGGTAACAGCGACACCCTCGCGAGCGGCGGCAGGGTCGTCGGTGTCGACGTCTGGATGCTCCTGCGCGGCGGTGAGGCTCATAATCTCATCGAGGTGAAGGACTGCCGGGCGCCCGACAAGGCCGCTCTTTACCGTGACGACGCTCCCGCGCTTCCGGACGGTGCCGAGGAACGCCAGGCCGTCCCAGGTCTCGACAACGTGAAGTCCGACGGCGGGATGCGGGCGTGTCGGCACGGATACCGTAACGGGCCCATCACCGGCATCCATCAGGTCACTGGCGCCGCGCTGGGAAGCCCGGTCGAATCTGCGGATCGCCAGATCATGGGCTCCGGGCGCTGACGGGACCGATTCGCGTCCCGAGGTGACCCCGCCCGCGCACCATCCGCCCGCCTCCAGCTGACCGCGGGGGCAGCATGCAGAACTGTCCCCCCGGATTGGGGTGACAGTTCGACGGACACTGTTTACGCAGGGTCACGGCATCCCCGCCCGATGCCGAAGGACCCCCGCAGATGTTTCATGACGCCACCGTGGTCGGCAGTTGGCCGGCCCTCACAGACCGTCTCGACCAGACCAAAACCGTCCGCCGGTGGGCTGACGGCGCACCCGAGCTGGCGGGTCTGGCCACCGTTGAGGACCTGCTCACGGCCTGGTCCGACCCTGGCCGGACCGACACCGTGCTGTACGCGTTGGTGAGGCTCGCCGCGGTCGACGGCGGCCACGACGACGACGCGCTGCTGCTGATGCTGCATCTGCTCAGCGGTGTGGTGTGGAAGCTGGTCGGTCAGCTCCGTGACCTGAGCCCGGACATCGAAGCGATCGTGCTGGCCGAACTGACCTGCCAGCTACTCGGCTACCCCTGGCGGCGCCGGACCCGCGCCGTGATCGCCAACCTCATGGCCGAAACCCGCAGGGCGGTCCTGGCCGACCTAGTGCCCACCGACCGCTACCACCCCGACCGGGTCGAGGCCTTGACCGCCTGCGGCGACGTGCCCCTGGTAGCAGCGCGCCAGCACCCCAGCGATCACGAGGACCTCGACGTCGTGGACCTGCTGCTCTGGGCAGTCCACCGCGGCGTCGACGCTGACGACGTCGCCCTGCTGGTCGCGACCGAATGCGCCCGGGACCGGCGACAGGCGCGCGCCGACGATGCTGTCGCCAACGCTCACGGCATTCCCACCCGAACCCTGTACCGGCGTCGGGAACGGACCCTGCGGGCGCTACGCGAACTCGCGCCGGACTATCTGAGGGCCGTCGCATGACGGGTTCGCCGCACCCGACACAACCTCGTGCGGACTGTCAGCAATCGGTCCGGAACAACGCCTTCTCCCAGTGAACCAACACCTCAGCCCATCGACGCGGCCCCCGTCGCCGCACCGCCCACGGACACCGAGCCGCTCAAGGAGCATCCGTATGGACCTCGCCCGGACCCGCTCCGTTCCAGGAGGCGACGCTGTGGCCAACCCTGCGGACCGCGCCGGTCACGCAGGCCGCACAGCGGCTCCGGAACCTACGGCCGAGCAGGTCGCGGACCTACTCGAGGCGGTCGCCGACGCTAACGGATGGATGGCCGCCGAGTCCGCCGAGTCCGGCGGCATCCTGAGTTCCCGCGCGACGGTCAGCCAAGTCACCGTGGACCGGTTCAGCCGCCTCGCCGAGCAGCTGCGCCCAGGAGCATCCGCCCGGGCCAGGCTGTCCAACCTGGACCCGGACGTGCTGCTGGCGGCGACGTCGCTCTGGCTGTCGCGACTGACGCGACCTCGGCCGGTGCAGAGCGCGGCGGCTCGTGCTCAGAGCCGGTGGACGACTCGACCGGCCGACCGGCCGGACTCGTGACCTTGGCCGAGGTCGGCCTGGCCGGCCAGGACATCGACGTTCTGCACGGCGGCGACGTTGACCCAACGGGCCGGCTGCTGTCGGTCACGGAGATCCAGCAGGCTTTCCGGGAACTTCGTGCACGCCGCGCCCCTGAACCGGTCTTGGCCGGTGTCGGTACCGCCCCAGGCGCTCTGGACACCGACGGCCGCAGCGGCACCGCGGCCGGCGGTGGACTGGCAGCGCCGAATCCGGCGCGGACCGGGGTTGACAGCGCCCTTGGTGTCAGCTGCACCGAAAGCGGGGGTGACACTGCCCGCGCCGCCCGTTCTGGGCGGGGTGACACCGCCTCACCTGCGCGCTCAGGCCGGGGTGACACTGCCAGGCCTGCCGCGTCTGCACGGACCGGCGAGCCCATCGTGGATCGCAGCAGGCTTGACGCTGCGGGCGTCACGGTCGTGGCGGCACATGCGGGTGCCGGGGCCTCCACGGTGGCGCTGGCCGTCAGCGCCGCCGCCTCTCAAACCGGCCGTCATACGCATCTGCTGGACAGCGCGCATCCCTGTAGGTCCGGGTTGACCGCGGCCGCCGAGGTGGAACTTGGGACCGACGGCAGCGGCGGGTGGCGGCGCGGATCGCGTGAGCTGATCACTCTCGACCGCCGAGTCCACGACGCGACCTCGGGCGACTGGCCTGCGCCGCCGCCAGGCCACGACGACAGCACGCTGACCATCCTCGACCTCGGTCTGGTGGCGGTCGGAGGCCTCGAGCGCCTGGCCCGCGACGTCAGCCGCATCGTGGTGGTCTGCCGGCCCACCGTGCCCGGCGTAAGGATGGTCGAGCACCTGCTTGCGCAGCTGGCCGGGCAGGCCCAGCTGACTGTGCTGGTGGCGGCTGTCGGTCCCGCGCGTTGGGCCGGTGAGGTCACGGCCACGGTCGGACCGCGGCTGCGCCAGCTCCGCACCGGCGGCCTGGTCGTGACCGTGCCGGTCGACCGGCACCTGGAGATCACTGGCCTCAGCCATGCGCCGCTGCCCAGGTCGGTCCTGGTGGCCGGTCGGGTGCTGCTGGAGCTCCTCGACAACACCCCAAACAACGGCGCCCCAGCCACCCAAGGCTGCAGCCCCAGCTCCGCCCCCAGATCCGCCATGACCTCGGTGCCCCCCGCGCCGGACCTGAAGGGAACCACGTGATGACCCAGCTGCTCGCCACCAAGCTGCTCGCAGCCGGTGTCTGCCCCGTCGCACCACCCGGCCTGCAGGCCTATTCCGACCAGATCTTGTCCTGGGTGAAGTGGGGGGTCCTAGCCGTCCTGGCGATTTCGTTCTTCGCCTCCGTCGGGATGCTGGTGTGGGGCCGGGTCACCCACCACCCCAAGGGCGCGCGGCTGGGGTTTGACGGCATCATGATCTGCCTGGTCGGGGCGATCATCTACGTCGTCGGGTTTGTCATCATCACCTCGATCACCGGTAAGGGCTGCTGATGATCGGCCGTCAGCGCACCTCACCAACCTCGAATCTCGGGATCCGTTCAGCACCAACGGTGTGGAGTCGGAACAAGCTGCTCGGGATGCTCACAGGTGCCGCCGCGATGGTGGTGCTGCTCGTGGTGGGTGTGGTGCTGGCCGTCGTGCACGCCCTACGTCCGGGCGGCAACCCGGCAGGCAGCCTGGCGGGCAAGCCGCACGGAGTAGTGGGCACCGGCATCGTCCAGAGCGTCAGCGGCGACGGGGTCGACCCACAGGCGGGACAGTCTGACTCGCCAGCTGACTCGCCAACGCTGCGCGACCAGCTCGCCAGCCGCCCGCTACCGGCCATCCCGGAGTCGGCGTCGCACCCCTCAGCGGTATCACTCGCCGACCCCGGAGCGCCGTGGCTACTGCCGGCCGCGACCCGCACCGGCCAGGCCGGTGTCCCCACCGGCTTCGCTCAGACCCCGCAGGGCGCGATGGCGCAGCTCGCCGCCATCGACACCGCGGCACTGTCTTCAGCCAGCCTGGCTGGGGCCCGCGCCGTCATCACCGGCTGGGCCGCCCCGGGCGGACCGACGACCAGCAGCTGGTCGGTCATCCGCGCCATCGCCACGCTGCTTAGTGAGACCGACCTGTCGGGAGGAACCCATCAGCTCGCCGTCCTGCCAACCCCACTGATGGGCCTGATCAAAGGCAGCTTGCGCGCCAACACCGCAGGCCCCACTGGCAGCTCCGGCAGTGGGGGCAGTGGGGGCAGCGGCCAGCCTGTTTTCGTGGTGCCGTGCATCGACTTCGAACTCGACGTCACGGTCACCAGCACGGCCCGCGGCGCGGCAGCGGACTGCCAACGGATGGTCTGGACCACCGATAGCCGGGACACCGGCGACACCGGTGGCACCGGCGGTGCCGGGGGAGCGGGTGGTCGGTGGCTGATGGGGCCAGGCCCTGAACCCGCGGCCGGACCGTCGGTGTGGCCCGACACCGACCTGGCCATCACGGTCGGCTACCGGGATCTGCGCCGTGGCTGACCCCACCGGGGCGGGCACCCGGGTCCTCGCGCTGGACATCAACCCGCTGCACTGGCTCGGCAGCGCCGCCCTCGGGGCCGCGACCGATACCTGGAAGGCCGCGATGATCGGACTCTGGACGGCAGGGGTGTGGCTGCTGCAACTCGCGTTCAAGCTCATCGACGCCTTCACCACCCCGGACGTGTCCCCGACCGGACCGCTGGCCGCCGTGCTGCCCACCACCCTGTGGCTGGGGCTGTTCGTAGTGTCGATCACGATGGCCCTGCAGCTAGCCGTCGCGATAGTGCGCCGCGACGGAAAAAGCCTGGGCCGGATCGTGATCGGCGTCTGCCAGTTCGGGGTCGTATGGGTCGGCTACCTGGCCGTCGCGGGGCTGCTCATCGCGGCCGCATCCGGCCTGACGACCGGGCTGCTGTCCTCGATGCTCCACATTCCCAGCTGGTCGGCGTACGCCGCGAGCAACACTTGGCCCCGTCAACTTGAGGACACCGGGGCCGCGAGCGTCCTAGGGCTCAGCGCCCTGTTCCTGCTGATCCCGGCCTCCTTCGCCTACGTCCTGATCATGCTGGTCCGGGAGGCCTCCCTGATCCTGCTGCTGGCAACCGCCCCAATCGCCGCAGCAGGGCTGGTCAACGACACCACCAAGATGTGGTTTTGGAAGACCCTGCGCTGGTTTCTGGCCAGTCTGCTGATCGCCCCCGCGGCAGCGCTGATCCTAGGTGTCGGGACCTCCCTGAGCAACGGAGTGATCTCCGGGGCCGGCACGGACACGGTGGCGGCCGCCGGCACCGCGGTCGTGGGTTGCGTGCTCGTCATGATCGGCGCGGTCTGCCCCATGACGTTGTTCAAGCTGCTCGCGTTCGTGGACCCCGGCACCGGCTCGGGCGCGGCGATGCGGCAGTCCATGACCGACGCCGGCGGCCTGGGCGGCCTGCTCGGCGGCGGCAAGAGCGCCAACGCAGGAGCTAGGAGTGGCGCCGGCTCTGGCGCCGCGACCGCGACCTCGGGCGGGGGTCAGTCACAAGGTGAGGCCTCAGCGCAGGCGCAGTCCGCCTCGCGAATGTCGAAGATGCTCGGGCCGATCGGGACCGGCATCGGGATGGCAACCTCGATGGCGACCCGCGCAGCCGATCTGACCTCCGACGTGCTGGGCCAAGCCGGCGTCGGGGATCCCGGGTACAGCATGAGCTTCGCTGACAACGCCAGCAGAAACCGCCCCAGCGCAAGCGGCTCGAGTAGCGGCGGTAGCGGCTCGGGTGGTTCCGACACCCCGCCAAGCGGCGGCGGACAAGCCGGACCCGGCGGCACCGGTGACAGCGGTAGCGGGGGTGGTGCTCCGTTGCCGACCAGCCCACCGACGCCCCCCGTACCGATGGGACCGGGTGGCGGCGGCCCCGGTGCAGGCGCAGCCGGCGGCGGCGCTGGTGCTGGCCTGTCGGAGGCGGCGGTGGTGGCGCTGTGAACGCGCCGATGTCGGTTCCGATTCGTTACGGCGACTGGAGCAAGGACAAGCAGGGCTGGTTTTTGGGCCTGTCCGGTGGGGCCTGCATCACGGTACTGGCTGGGGGAGGGCCGGTGCTGCTCGCGATCGGGACGCGCAACTGGCTGCTGGCCGGTGCCTGGCTGCCGGTGTGGGCAGTGCTTGCCGCGGCAGTGTGCCTGCCGGTCCGGGGCCGCTCGGCGGCTCGCTGGGTCCGGGACGCGATGTGGCGGACGCTCGGTATCGGGCTCGGGTGGGCGCACTGGCAGTCCCGCGCCGCGGCCGGGCTGATGAACGACCCTAACCGGGCGGATCTGCCGGGGGTGCTGGCGCCGATCAGCATCCACGACGGCCCGCCGTTCGGGGTGCTGCTGAGTCGGCCCGCCATCGTCGCCGACAGCGCCGCCCAGACCTGGGCGGCGGTCGCCCGGATCTCCCACCCTGGCATCGGGATGGCCGAACTCGCCTCCCGCGCCCGGATGGCGGCTGGGCTGGCGGAGCTGCTGGAGGCGGCCGCGTCCGCCGAGCTGGTCTCGGTGCTGGCGGTGCAGGTCCGGACCGTCCCGGACGACGGCGCCGAACGCGCCGCCTGGCAACGCCGGCACCAGCACCCCGGCGCCCCGGCGCTGGCGCTGGCCGTCGATGCCGAACTCGGTGCGGCGATGGTGGCTGCCGGGGTGCGCCATGAGGCGTTCGTGACCGTCGTGGTCCCCGAGGACCGGATCGCACGGCAGGCCAAGGAGGCCGGCGGCGGCGTCGACGGCCGCGCGCGGGTCCTGTTCGGGGTGATGAGCGAACTCGAGGCTCGGCTGCTCGGCCCGGTGGGCTGCCCGACCGTCAGCTGGCTCGACAGCCCCGCACTGGCCGCTGCGATCCGGACCGGCTTCGCACCGGGGGACCGGGCGGCCCTGACCGAGGCCGCCCTTGCGGCCCGGGAGGACCCGACGATCGCCGATGCGCTGCCGATGGCCGCGGCCGGCCCGAGCACGGCGCCCGCCGCGGAACGCCGGCATTACACCCACGACGCCTGGTCGACCGCGACCTGCACGGTGCTGCTCCCTGACGCCGGCGCGATCATGGGTGCGCTCGCGCCGGTGTTCACCCCGACCGAGGCAGGTGAACGGCGCAGCGTCACCGTGTTTTACGAACCGCTCAGCCGCCACAAGGCTGACAAGCTCGTCGGCCGGGACTCAATGTCGGCGGGGACCGCCGCGGAGATGCGCACCCGGATGGGTTTCGCGACCCGCGCGGTGCACCGCCGGGACACCTTGCGCCTCGAAGCGGCAGATGTGCGGCTGGCCGCCGGTCGGGCGCTGGTCCGGGTCGCGGTCGCCGCGGCGGTGACCGTCCCGTCCGATGCGTCGATCAGCGAGTTCGGGCGGCGCTTGGAGTCCTCGATCCGGGGGGCCGGGTTCACCCCCCTGCGCCTGGACCTGGCCCAGGACAGCGGCTTCGCCGCCGCCTGCATCCCGTTGGGCATCGGGCTGCCACGCCGACGGGACATCCGATGAGGAGCCCCAGCAACCCCCGCGGCCGCTTCCGGGCGGGCGGGCATGGTGGCGGGTCGGGGCGTGGGATCGCCCGGCTCGTCGCGGACTTCGGTCACCAACTGCCGCCGCACCCGATCGCGCCGACCTCACTGACGCCACCGGAGGTGTTCACCGAGGTAATCAGCGGTCGCGGGCGCCGTGACCGCGCCGCAGGGTGGGCGCCGGTCCCGGCGCCGCTGTCGACGTGGCGGATGACCTCAGAGCAGGTCGGTGGGATCTGGCCGCTGATCGCCGCCGACGGGCTGGCTCCGACTGGAGCGTTGATGGGGATCGACTACCTGTCCGGTGGCGCCTTCTATGCCGACCCGATCGGCTGGACCCTGACCGGCGCTGCAGGCGTCACGAACCCCAACATCATGATCTTCGGTGCCCCGGGGCAGGGGAAGTCCGGGACCGTCAAGATCTTCACGTTGCGGATGATGGCTTACGGCTACCGCACCCTGATCCTGGGCGACGTCAAGGACGAGTACGAACTGCTGTGCCGCTGTCTCGGGGTCGAGCCGCACGCCGTCGGACACGGCCTGCCGGCCCGGATCAACCCACTGGACTTCGGGCCGCTCGGCAACGACTGGACCCGACTAGCAGCAGCCGAGGCCCAGCGCCGGGCCGCGATCGTGTTCTCCCGCTGGCTGCTGCTCATCAAAGGTCTGGTCGGGTCCCAGCAGGTCCCGTTCACCCCGACCGCGGAGACTGCCGTCGAGCACGTCATCCGTGAACTCACCGGTTACGCGGCCGGCACCGACGCCCTGACCGAGATCACCATCCCGCAACTGTGGGAAGCCTTGAACAGCCCCACACCGCAGCTCATCGCCGACTGCCGCTACTGCGGCGCGCAGCACTTCCTGGACGAAACCAGGCCGGTCCGGGACGCCCTCGGGGTGCTGGTCAAAGGCCACCTGTCCGGCCTGTTCGATGACCACACGACCGTGAAAGTCGACTGGCGGGCACCGATCCAGTCGCTGTCGCTATCCCGACTGGACCCCCTCGGTGATCAGGCCGTCGGGGTCGCCCTGACGTGTCTGAACAGCTGGGGACGGGCCATGACGCAGGTCGCCGAACCCGGCGACCTGCGGATCATCGTCCGTGATGAGGCCTGGAAGCAGATGCGCCTCGGGGTGGATGCGGTCAAGAGCCTGGACGCCGACCTGCGGCTGTCGCGCCGCGACGGGTGCGTGCAGATCGTCGCCGCCCACAAACCCTCCGACATGCTCACGGTCGGCGACGCCGGTAGCCAAGCCGTCGCGATCGCCAAAGACCTCCTGCACCTGTGCGCGACCAAGATCCTGCTCGGACAAGACGACAAGATCGGCGACGAACTCTCCGGCTTGCTGGGCCTGGCGCCGATGGCCGAGCACATCGTCACCGACTGGGCGACAGCCGCCAAGGGCCGTGCCCTGTGGCTCGTCGGTGGCCGGGAGTTCAAAGTCGCGACCATCCGCAGCCCCGCCGAGGTCGCGCTCACCGACACAAACCAAGGGTTGGTGGGAAGGTGAGGACCTTTCGCCGCGAACTCCGGGGTCCTTGCCCTTCAGTAGGGCGGGTCGTCGCCGGAGTTCCCGAACCCTTGCTAGCGGCCTCGCTACCCGGACATCAACGGGCCCTGTCCTGGCCAGCAGATGCACCGGCAACGACAGCTGAGATGGCCGGTTGAGATGGCTAGCAACTCGCCCAAGGCGGCCGCCGGGCTGCTCGCCCTACCAGCCGCCGGGCTGGCGGTGCTGCTCGTGGTGCTGATCGGTGCTGGCGCAGACGCGCAGCAGGTTCCGCTCGGGTGCGGGACCGCCGGGACCGCCGCGACGATCGCGAACCAGCGGTTGGACGCCGAGCAGATGAGCAACGCCCAGACCATCGTGACGGTCGCCGCCAGCCGCCGGCTCTCGGCAGATGCCGCGATCATCGCCGTCGCCACCGCCTACCAGGAATCCAAGCTCAGAAACATCCTGATCGAGCTCGACCACGACAGCGAAGGGCTGTTCCAGCTGCGGGTGGGGCTCTGGACCAAAGCCGTCGCCGACGACCCAGTGCGGTCCACCAACTGGTTCCTCGACGGGCTGGCTGGGGTCCCGAACTGGCAGCAGGTCCCGCTGACCGTCGCTGCCCAGGCCGTACAGCACTCGGCCTATCCCGACGCTTACGCCCGCTGGCAACCCCTGGCCACCGGCATCGTCGGACAGCTCTGGCTAGCCGCCGCCGCGGACACCACTGCCCTCGACATCGCAGGCAGTGCCGTACCGGACCCGACAACGGCCCGTGCGTCAACCACCACGTCCAACGCGCCGACCGCAATGACGATCCCGGTGGACGGGCTGGTGTGCCCGGGCGCTGGGGGTGGCATTCCTGTCGCGGGCGGCGGCCCGGCAGCAACGACCGTCCCGGCCGGATTGGGGATCAGCGGGAGCCCGGCCGGGATCGCCGCGGTCCGCTTCGCGCTCGCCCAGCTCGGCAAGCCCTACCTGTGGGGCGCCGCCGGCCCTGGCGCCTATGACTGTTCCGGTCTGACCATGGCGGCCTGGGCCACCGCCGGCGTGGCGCTTCCGCACTTCACCGGCGCGCAAGTCGCGGCCGGCAACCCTGAGCCGACGAACCTGAGCTCAGCGACCGCCGGTGACCTGGTGTTCATCGCCGGCTCCGACGGCACCCCCGCCAACCCGGGGCACGTCGCGATGATCGCCGGATCGCTCGGCTGAGATGACGGGGCGCGCTCGATCACGGCTATCCGATTGAATCGAGCGCAACGTGATGATGGCGACGACGGCTGCAGCGACGGTCGCGACGGCAGCGACGCCGGACCAGAAAGCTGTGATCTGTTCGGGTGAGTAGGCCAGGGTTGTCACGGAACTATTCTCTCAGTTCCCTCCGACGGCGCAGAGGGTGTCGGCCAGGGGCCCCTCACATGCCTTCGGGCGCTTTCGCCAGCCGGACGCCCGCAAGGGCCCCGACTCGGACGCCGCGGCGCTCGTCCGAGAGCAGTCCCGGCGTCCCGCGCGTGCGCCGCCGGCCGAAGGCGAGCGCGGTAGTCGCGATGGCCGCCGTACCGCACAGGCCCTCGGCCGAGCCCTCCGGTACGGCATGGGCGGCGCGGCGACCAAGGCTAGAAGGAATGCGGCGAGGGCTGCGTGAGTCTCAACCTGCGGCCCTAAGGCCTGGGACGTCAGCCCTACTTCCCGGCGGTAGGCACTTCGCCTTCACTCTCGCCGCGCAGGCGCAATCCAAGCTCCTCGAACCGGAGCCGCCACATCTCCAGGCGGTTAGCGAGAGGGTCATCATCGAGCATCCTGTTGTACGCGCAGAAGGCCGTGTGCATCACGGAGGTAACGGCGGCCGCCAGTTCTCTATGACCTTGCAGCGGGAACCGATGCAGTGCGATCTCGTCCGTGGATGACCCGGGGTTCGCCTTGACCTTGTAGTAGGCGCGGGCGCTGGCGATGCTGGCGTGGCTCGTCCACGACTCGATCATCCACGCCTGGAGGAAGGAACCAAGGCCGAACTCTTTGGCCTGCTCACCCACGTGCGCGAAGCGGTCCAGATTGAGCGTGCGCTCCTCGGTCTCGGCCTCGATGGCCTCGCGTAGCAGCTCCAGGCCTTTTTCGTCGCCTAACTGCCAACCGTGCTGCTGCGCCTTCTCGAAGCGTTTCATCTCGTTGGCCCTCGCCCGGACCAGTACTTGGAAGGCGTCTCCGCGCTGCTCAACCAGCCACCACAGCCCGATGGCATGCTCAAGCATCGAGCGAACAAGCGGTGACGCCTCCTCGTCGTAGTCGCGCCCCAGCAGCATGAGCGCCGCCTCGCCCGACCGCACTATGCGGGCCATCCAGCCGTGGATGACCGCGACCGCCTCGACGTTGGCCAGGCCTCCTAGGGTCACCTCAGGCAGGTGCATGCCCTCGGGGCCGGGCGCATGCACCCAGGCCTCGGTCATCTCCTCGAAGAGGGCCACGAAGTCGGCGTTGAGTTCCGATGAAGCCACACTCAGATCCTGGTGGGCGGAGCGCGATCTAGAAAGCGACGTCCGCCCGCATGAAGCTCCGGGAGTGGAGAATGGGCCGATGTCCACTGAGATGCCCCCAGGCGCAGGGCCAACCCAGGACGACCTGCTCCACCAGGAGCAGCCGGCACCCTCACAGACCGTGGGAAGCCAGCGCGGCCGTGTGCACGACCTGCAGGGCTTGCTGGCACGGCTCAGGCAACTGCCCGACGCCCTGAGCGACGAGTGGAGCAGAGCGCTCCAGAATGATCCTGTGAGGGCCGGCATCGAGGAGTTCATGGCACGTCTGAACTCCTTCAACGCGGCTCTGGTCGCTCACTACGAGAGAACCAACGCGGAAATCGAGGCGACCGGTGGGCAGCCCGTCCAACTCGCCGCCTGGCCCCCGAGCGACGCGGATCTCGTTCGCCTCGTCACGGGTGAGCCAGGCGAGGATCGCCGAGCCAACGCGGAGTTGCTCGTGGCCGCAGCGTTGGTCAACGTCGCGGCTGGGCTCGACAAGCCCGCCAAGACCGTGATGACGTTCCCGGCGGGAACGGAGGAGACGTTCTGGGAGTCCGGTGGCTTCGTGCTGCTCGGCGCCCAGGCCGACCTGTTGGTGCGCATGCAGCGCCCGAGCGGAGTCGATCCGTCGGCAGCCTCCGCAGACTGGCTCTGGCATCTCGAGTGCGCCGGAAAAGCGACCCGCGCAGGCCTGCCCGAAGCCGCGGTGCTCTACTTGCGGCTCGCTCTCCCGGGCCTTCACGCCGCACTCGCACTTGCCGCGCGCGGGGAGCAGCAGATGACAGACACCGAGGCTGTCACGACCGGCCTCGCGGGTGGTCCGGCGCCCACAGTCGACGGACTCCCGTTCGTCGACGACGCCCTTGTCGGTATTCGAGGAGCCATCGCCGAACTCATCGCTGTGGTCGACGGCTACAGCCGAGCCGAGGTGCCGGACGCGGCGCAGACGGTCCTCCTCAGCGTCGGAGTCGGCCAGCGCATCGGCCGCCTTGTAGCCGCGAGACTTCGAGGGCTGGAGATCTGAGTGGCCCACAAGAAGGGCACGTCCCCGCCGACCGCCGTGATCACGCTTGGTGGCCGCGACATCTCGCACCTGGTGCAGAATCTCCAGACGAAGCACGGAGTGGGCGCCGAACTGGGTGAGGCGACCCTCGCCCTGGACGCCGCGAAGCTGGTCACTGAGCAGCTCGACTGGCAGGGCGAGCTCATCATCGAGGCCAGCGAGCCAACGCGGGTTCGCCTCTTCACGGGGGTGGTCGAGGACGCTCTGCCGGTTCATGTCACGCCGACACCGGCCGTGGCCGGTACCACTGTCTCGTATGCCGTGAGGTGCGTCGGTCAGGGCGTCATCCTCCGTGAGAGCCGACTCGGCGCGACCGCCCACGTCGGCATGCCTGCCGCCGATGTTCTCCATCTGATTCTCCAGCAAGCGAACTGGCCGAGAGACCGGAGGGAGATCCAAGGCGACGGCGACCTGCCGCTCGAGACGTTCGAGGTCATAGCACCCCTCGAGGGTGTAACCGTCGCCAGTCCGCAAACCGTGGGCCAAGTAAGACTGCACCCGAAGGATGAGTTCGGTATCACGGAGGAACTAGCCCACTTCGACCTCCCGACCTTCACCACCATGGCAGAACGCGCTTCTGCCTGGGCCGTCGTCCACCTGGAGAGTCGGCTCACCGTCGATGCTCTGGATGCTGGAACGAGCCGGATAGACGTCGCGCTCGCCTGGCTGGGCTCCAGGGCGCAGGATGGGACCATCATTCGGGCGGGCAACTTCTGGCCGTACCGCCGCAACATCGCCAACGCAACGATGCAACGTCTGCCCCTCACGTACTGCCGCGGCATAGCAACAGGAAGGCTCTGGATTACCACGCCGGGAGTTGAAGAGCCGGCCACCGTCAACCTCACGACCCACGGCCTCTGGAGCGCGCCGCCCTTGCCCCGCTCGATTGACCCCGCTCACGAGTACGCGCTGCTCGCTTGGGCTCGCGCGAAGGCACCGGGGCCCTTTGAACGCCGAGTCCAAGCGCTCTGGGACTGCCTGGAGTACTACGGCGCCGCCGCCCGCGTTCCGCACTTCTACACGCCCGAGCAGGTTGAGGCCCTGGTCGATGCGATCGCGACCGTTGACCTGCCACCGGATCTGGCGCCCAGGGCGATAGAAGGGGTACGGAAACTGAACGACCCGCCACTCATGGTCAAGATCCGTCACGTTGCTGAGGCGGACGGAGGTGGCCTGTCGGTCGAAGAGGGCAAGCTCCTGCAGCGGCTGCGGAGGGCGCGCAACGACGTCTCACATGGAAAGGCCCCCGCCCCCGAACGGGCCGAGGATCTACGCCACGCTCTCTCCATCGTGGCGCGACTCCTGGCCGCGCGTGGCGTGGGCGCTCATCGGCGTCATCGGTCCAACGATCGACAGGGGGTTTCCCCGCCCAGTGGTTAGGGCTGCGCAACGTTCGCTCAGCGGCTACTTGTTTCATGACTGCAGGATCGGTGCCTGCGCAAGGCTCGGTCCAGGTGCCCGGCCTGTCGCTCTCACATCGGCTGCCCACGACTCGTCGTGTGGCTCTCTCATGGCCTGCGCGGGTCGGGCACTGCTGAGCAGGGAGAGGCTCAAGAGGGGTTTGCTTAGCTCGAAGTAGCGCTGCCCTCCCTGCTCGCCAACCAGTTGCTGGCTCGAGCCGGGAGGAAACAACGTGACACGCGTGGTCATAGGCATGGATCCGCACAAGCGGTCGGTCACGATCGAGGTGATGGCACCGGACGAGACCGTGCTCGGCGGCGGCCGTTACGCCACCGACGAGCCGGGCTTCACCGCCCTCCTGCGCGACGCGCAGCGGTGGCCCGAACGGGTCTGGGCGGTCGAGGGGTGCAGCGGGATCGGTCATCACGTCGCGACCCGACTGCTGGCCCAAGGCGAGCAGGTGGTGGACGTCCCGCCAAAGCTGTCGGTCCGAGCGCGGGTGTTCTCCACCGGGCAGGGCCGCAAGACCGACGCCACCGACGCGCACTCCATCGCCCTGGTCGGGACCCGCATGGCCGGGCTGCGACCGGTCGTCGACGACCAGCAGCTCGCCGTACTGCGGGTCCTGGCCGACCGGCGCCGGACGCTGGGCGAGGACCACACCCGGATGATCGCGCAGCTGCACCACCTGCTGCTCGAGCTCATCGCGGGCGGGCGAAGAAGGACCTGTCAGCAGCACAGGCCAAGGCGCTGCTGGCGAAGGTCCGGCCGCGGGACACCGCTGGCAAGACCCGCCGGCGCGTCGCCGCGGAGCTCATCGCGGACCTCGAACGGATCTACGCGCGCAAGAAGGCCGCGGACAAGGAGCTGCGGGAGCTCATCGAAGCCACCGGCACCTCGCTGCTGACCTTGAACGGGATTGGGCCGTCCGGCGCGGCCAGGCTCTTGATCGACGTCGGTGACATCAACCGCTTCCCTACCAAGGGCCACTTCGCTTCGTGGAACGGCACCGCCCCGCTCGATGCATCCTCCGGCGACCAGATCCGGCACCGGCTGTCGCGCGCGGGCAACCGGCAGATCAACCGGACGTTGCACATCATGGCGACCGTGCAGCTGCGCAACCCCAGCGAAGGCCGGGGTTACTACGACCGAAAGAAGGCCTCGGGCAAGACGTCGATGGAGGCAATGCGCTGCCTGAAACGACGGCTTTCCGACATCGTCTACCGGCACATGGTCAACGACGCCGTCCGCGCGGTAACGGGCCCGGGAGGACATCCGGGAGCGGCTAAGCAGTCCAGCGCGGCCGGCTCACATCCCCACACCGGCACTTCGGACAAGTCACGTCCCGGACCCGCCACGCCCGACCCTACGACCGCGCTCCCAGCCGCGTCTTGACACAGAGGGGAGCCATGAGGGGCAACGCGGCCGCCTGGGGTCATGCAGTCATCTGCATGAACTTTCGTCGGCCGGCACGGCGATCGTGCGGAGCCGATCTCCGACCGGCAGCGGGCAGGAGGGACAGGTAGGCGTAGTTCTCCACCAGCTGCCGGGGCTCGTTGGTGCTGGGAACGGTGGCGGGGGCCGTCGCCGTTCGGCGCCCCGGGTCACGGGCAGCGTGGTGCGCCGGTAGATGCCGACGACCGTGGCCGAGGGTCACCGCAGCAACTCCCGCCGGTCCGGCGGAGACGTAGGCGATGGTCATCCGCGTGACGGCACTTGGGGACCTGGACGGGCCTCGGATGATGGGATTAGGAAGGGTTCACGACGCCGATCATGCTGCGCTGGCGGCCTTGCGGCGGCGGGAAACAGTCCGTGTAGTGGTGGCGAGCTGCGCGGCGATGTCGCGGATCGAGGCGCCTCGGTCAGTGAGCCGTCGAACGACTTCGTCTTGCTCGGCGGGGGTGAGGCGGTCCAGCCGGATGCCTTGGCCGGCGACCGCGAGTTCGATGGCGATCTCGTCGAGGTAGTCAGCGTGGGGGTCGCCCCGGTGCGGATGGTGCCGGTCGCGGGGCTCGGGGTCTGGGTCGCTGTCGATGTTCTCCCACGCTAGCGGCGGTAGCCAGCCCTGCTCGCGGGCCTCGGTGCGGGTGGCGTGGATCTGGGCCTGGTCCTTGGCGGTGACCTGGGGCGGGCGGCTGTCCCAGAGGCGTGCGTAGAGGTCGCTGATCTGGGCGGCGGTCTGGGCGGTGACCTGTTCGCTGGCGAGGCTGCGCTTGAGGTTGGTGGCGGTCCGGCCGAGCTGCGCGGCGAGCTGCTGGTGGGTCCAGCCGGTGGCTATCAGGGCCTGAACCCGGCGGCGGGTGCCCCGGGCATCGAGGTGGCTTCGGGCAGCCCGGTTGGCTGCGGTCGCCTGGATGCTCAGGATCCGCTTGGCGGTGTCGGGTCGGACCTTGTGCACCGGTGGCTTGTCGGGCTGGCCGGGTTCGGCCAGCTCCCGGATGTGGCTGGTGGAGGTGCCGGCGAGCTTCGCGATCTGGTCGACGCCGATGCCGGCCTCGCGGAGCTGCCCGATGTGGTCGCGGATGGGCGCGGCCTCGACGAACGGTTCCCACTGGCCGAAGGCCTGCGCCCGGTGGGTCGCTGCCCAGGCGGCGGCGTTGGCGGCGGTGCAGGGCGCGCAGCGGCACCGGTCCTTCACGTACGCGGCCCGGGTGCCGTGGATGTGCTGGGCTCGAGGGTGGTGGCACGGTCGGGTCGGGCCTTGCTGGGCTCGCAGGGCGCGCTGGCGGGCCATCTCGGCGCGCTGCTGATGCTTGGCACAGGAGTGCCGCGGGTGGTGCGCGTCCGCCTGTCTTTGGCTGGTGTAGCTGGCGGTGTAGCCGCAGCTGGGGCAGGTACGGGCGACGATCATCACTGCTCGTCGGGTGAGTTCGGGTCTGGACCGGCGTCAACGGCGGCTTCGTCGAGGCGGATGGGGCAGGTCGTCGCCAGCGGCGTGTTCTGGTTAGTCGGGGCTGCGGTCATTCCACTTCGCCTTCCGAGGAAGAGGTCCGGGCTCACAGGAGTAGACTACAAATCTATGGACTAGTAGTCCATAGACGGGAGGTCTCTATCCTGTGGGGGTGGAACCTCTGGTGGTGGCGGCGGCGGAGATCGTGCAGATGCTCGGGGTGGGTCGGGCCCGGGTGTTCCAGCTGCTGAAGACGCCCGACTTCCCGGCGCCGGTCGCGCAGCTGACGGTGGGCAAGGTGTGGCGCTACACCGACGTCGTCGCGTGGGCGCAGCGCACCGGACGCACCGTCGTGCCGTTGTCGACGCCGTAGCTCTTCGGGACCCCAGCAGACGCGCAGCGCTGCTTCGGGGGAGGGTGTTAGGCCCTCAGATGTTGCCTGTGCCGCCGGGCGAGGGGGACCGGCCGGGCGAGTGGGTCGGGGCATGCCTGCTCCTGACGGTGAAGGGTGCTTTCACCAGCAGAAGGCGCTTTTCGCGGCTGATTGCTGACAGCTCGCGGACGTGAACTTCACCGGGATGCTCGCCGGGCGGCGTCGTGCCGGTTCTTCTGGTCACCGGCCTGGCCCGGTGCGGGTTGTCGGGCCAGCCGGGGGCACACCGGCAGAAGGCGTCGGCCCGGTGAGGGAGTCCCCGCCGGGGCTGCGGTCGCTGAAGCCGGGCGGCCCGACAGCCACCTGGGTCGTCGCGGGTGTGGTTGGTGTGAACTCGGCGAGCCGGTAGTCCAGGCTGCGGGCCGGGTGGTCGTCGGGCAGCGCGCGTTCGCTGGTGACCTGGGTGACCAAGGCGGCGACGTCGCCGCCTGCCGCGTGGATGCGGTCCAGCTGCGCGGCCAGCGCGTCCCAGTGCGGGTCCGTCACGACGCTGGGGTGGTTTGCTGCGATCAGGTCGGCCCAGCGGCCACCGGAGGCCGCCATCGCAGTGACCGCCGTCGTTGTCTTCGCGGCGCTCCCATTGGTGGCGGCTGGTGGGTGCCGGTCGGGTTCAGCGAGTTCGGCGGCGAGCTCGGCGCTGCGGGTGCGTGCGTCGAGCAGAGCCTGGCGGTGGGTGAAGGGTTGTCCGTAGTCGGCGCGCGCCCGGTCGGCTTCGGCGCTGACGTTGGCCGCCAGGCCAGCGATGGTGGCGTGGGTGCGGTCTAGGTCGTGGGTCTTGTTCTCCAGCCTGGTGATGATGCCCAGCGGCTTGTCGGCCCGTAGCTCGTCGTAGCTGACGGTGAAGCTGCTGCGCGGCACGTCGACCAGCTCCAAGCTCAGGTGCGGTTGCAGGTAGCGCTGGGCGGTGGCGGCGACCGTGAAACCGCCCAGAGATCCGAGGATGACGGGCTGGCCGAGGCCGGTGTGCTCCGGCGCGGGCTCGATCGCGGCGAGGGCAAAACGGAGCGCGATGGCGGCGTCGGCTCGGGAGCTGCATTGGGCCCCGGCGACTTGCATCGTGAACTTGTCGCCGGTGGTGTCGACGCGGCGGCTCATCGCGTCCTCGACCAGGTGGCGTTCGGCGAGCAGCTTTGGGAGCTCAGTTTCGGCGTCGGTGGTGGTGGCGGATAGCATCCGCTGGTTGCGGGTGTGGGCGCGTTCGAGCCGTTCCAGCCGGGTCATCTCGGCGTCGACGCGGGCCTTCTCCAGGATCCGCGAGTCGCCGGTGGCTAGGGCTTTGACCTCGCTGTAGGACAGGGCGGTGTCGCCGACGTCGTCGATCTCGCGGACATCAAGGCGGCCGCGCATGAGCTGGCCGATGAACCGGGCCTTACGCTCACAGGTCTGCCACAGGTAGGCGTCGAAGGAACCCTCGCTCACGTAGCGGAGGATCTCAACCTCGCTGTTGAGGTTGCCTTGGCGCAGGATGCGGCCCTCCCGCTGGGCCAGGTCCGCCGGCCGCCACGGGCAGTCCAGGTGGTGCAGCGCGACGGCCCGGGCTTGCACGTTGGTGCCGATCCCCATCTTCTCCGTCGACCCGATCAGCACCGCCACCTGCCCGCTGCGGGCAGCGGCGAACAGCTCACCTTTCTCCTTGTCGTTGCGGGCTTCGTGGACGTACCGGATCTTCTGCGCGGGTACGCCGCGAGCGACCAGCAGCGTCTTGAGCTCGTCGTAGGCCGTCCACCGGCCCGCGCCAGTGCTCGGGCCGCTGCTTGAGTTGCGGCGGCCGGCGGGGGTGCCGAGGTCGCAGAACACGATCTGCAGCGAGCCTGCCGCAGGTGGGTCGCGGGAGTCGGGGTAGCGACGGCCGGCGTTGGCGTGGTGGATCGCGGCGATCCGGCTGGCGGCGGCGGCGAGCTTGGTGTGCTGGCCCGGGTCCGGGCCGGGATCGCGGCCGAGCAGCCGCAGGTCCAGCGCCGCCATCCGCCCGTGGGTCGCGATCTTGAGCATGTTGTCTTCTTCCGGACCGACACTGCGGTTCTGGACCCGGTCGGCCCGCCCCGACAGCTCCGTCATGAACACGGCCAGCTCGTCGGTGGCGGGCACCACGACGGTTTCGGCCACGCCGCCCCGCAGCGCCGGGGTGGGGAGCTGCAGGTCCTGGGCGGTCTTGATGTCCGCGGACACGTGCCACATCCGGAGCAGCTCCGGGACGTTGCGGAACTTCGCGAACCGCGAGGCCATCCGAAACCGTGAGCCGTCCGGGGCCAGCTCGAGGTCGGTGGTGACTTCGGCGAAGGTCGCCGCCCAACTGTCGAAGTCCGTCAGCCCGGCATCGCGGAGCAGGTCCGGGCGCAGGAAGCGTTGCATCGTGTACGCCTCGGCGACGGAGTTCGCGATGGGGGTGGCGGTGGCGAAGGTCGCGACCCGCTCGCCGTGCCGGCCGCGGAGGTAGTCCAGCTTCATGTCCAGGTCGGTGGCGCGTCCGGAGCCGTCGCTGCCGACGCCGGGGATGTTGGACACCGTCCGGAGGTTCTTGTAGCCGTGGGCCTCGTCGACGAACAGGTAGTCGATCCCGGTCTGCTCGAAGGTGATGCCGGGGTCCTTGGCGGTGTCGGTGAGCTTCTTGAGGCGTTCCTCGGCGCGGGCGAGCGACCCTTCGAGCCGTTTGACTGTCAGGCCGTGCCCGCCTTTGGCGTTCGACAGTTGCCGGCGCATCTCGATGAGCTGGTTGTCCAGGTAGCGCTGCTGCTCCCGGATCGACAGCGGCATCCGTTCGAACGCCGACCGGGACACGATGACCGCGTCCCAGTTCCCGGTGGCGATCCGTGCGATGAGTTGGCGGCGTTTGCCGGCGGCCAGCTCATCGATGGAGGTGGCCAGGATCCGGGCCCGGGGGTAGAGCTGCATCCACTCCCGGGTGAACTGCTCGAGCATGTGGTTCGGGACGACCACGGCGGGCTTGTCGGCCATCCCCAACCGGCGGAGTTCGTGGGCTCCGATGACGATCTCGGCGGTCTTGCCGGCACCGACCTCGTGGGCGAGCAACACCGAGGGTTCCGACACGATCCGGGCTACCGCGGCGCGCTGATGGTCCCGCGGGGTGAACGTGACGGTCAGGCCGGGTAGCGCCATCCGGTGCGTCTGGGCGCCGTCGTAGGAACGCAACGCGATGCTGTTGAACATGTCGTTGTAGCGGCGGGCCAGCGCCCGGGCCCGGTCGGGGTCAGACCAGACCCAGTCGGAGAACTTCTCAGCGAGGACGGTGGCCTTCTCCTGCGCTGCGACGGTCTCGGTCAGGTTCAGCACCCGCTTGCCGGGTTCGACCTCGTCGGTGACCCGGATCGGGCGTTGCTCGAGCAACGAGGCGACCAGGTCAGTGGCGGGAGCCCGCTGGGTGCCCCAGGTCGAACACGACAGCACGCTGTGCCGGCCGCCCCGCACCGCCCAGGTCGAACCGCCCGGGTGCTCCACCAGGATGGTGGGGTCGGCCAGGATGTCGCGTAGGAATGTCTGCACCATCAGCGCGTCGATCCAGGACGCGCCGAGACGAGCGTCGATCTCCGCAGGGGTCAGGTCAACGGGGATGACCTCGCGCAGCGCCGCGATGTTGGCGTCCCACCGGCGTCCACCATCCTCAACCGCTGGATCCGCGGCGTCACGCTCGGCGGCGGCCTCAGCAGCGGCGAGCTTGACCCGGACGTTGCCCGACAGGTACTCCGGTCCCGGGACCAGCCGGTCCCGCGTGACAGCTACGACGGGGGCCATAGGAGCGTCCGTTTCCAGGGCTGGGTGGGAGCCGGTGCTGGGGGAGGGGTCGGTGAACACCAACCCATCCAGGGCCTGGAGGGTCTCATCGGGGCTACGACCCAGCAGCCGCGCGACCTCCTCCAATCGGACCTCGCCATGGGTGTCCAGGCAGATCGCGACCGCGTCCGCTGGGCTGTCGGCACCCAGGCGCGGCACCCGGGGGGCCACCACCCGTCCGGACATGATCGGGGCCTTCCGGGCGGTGCCGGTGGTGGCGTCGAACTCCTCCAGGGCGTAGACGGCGGGGGAGTGCGGGTCGATCCGGAACCGGCCCTGCGGTGGGCTGATCCGTGCCAGCCGTTCCGCACCCGTCGTCTCATCCAGGCGGCCGGTCCGGCGCGTGCTGATCCGGTTGATCGGTCCCCACCGTTTGGCGTACGCGTCGTACTGCGAGTTGACCCGACCGCGCAGCTCCGCGAGCTGCTCGGTGTCCTCGGCGTTGGCGGCCTCAGCCGTCAGCAACGCCATCGTGGTGTCCCGCAAACCCAGCAGGGCGGTGAGTTCGGTGGCTTGGGTCGTCGGCACCGGGTGCGGGACAAGCAGGCCCTGGTCGACCGCCAGGAAGGTGCCGTCACCCACCGCGGTCAGGTGGTCCTGCTGGGTCTGCGCCGGGGCATCCGGGCGCAGCACCGGGCTCGGACTGGCTGCGGCTCGGCGGGCTCCGAACAACGTCCACGACCCGTCACCCGCGGCCGATGGCTCCTCGGATGACGCGGTGGAAGCGGCCGATGCAGCACCGCGCAGCTCGCTCTGCAGGCGGCTGCTCAGCTCAGCCGCGACATCGACGCCCGCGGCGGGTTCGACATGCAGTTCCGGGCCGAACTGGCCCAGCCGGGTGCCGATCGCGCCGATGACCCGCTCTGGGTGGTCGGTGAAGTAGCGGTTGACGGGCACCTGTCGACCCGTATCCGCTGCTGGATCACCGATCTCGCGCCTGCTACCGGCATCAGCGGCGGAGGGTCCGGCGATGTTGATGGTGCTTTCCCAGCTGCTTCCGTCCCCGGGTCCGTCGGCGGGGTCGCGACGGCGGAGCACCAGCACGTCCGTGATGACCGCGGTGCCGGCGGCGCGCTGGTGCGCCCCCGCGGGAAGCCGGATGGCGGCGACCAGGTCGGCCATCTCGGCGATCTCGCGGCGGGCCGCTGGGTTGGTCGCGTCCATCGTGTAATGGCTGGTCAGGACCGCCACGACGCCGCCCGGTCGGGTCAACGCCAGCGACTTCACGATGAAGTAGTTGTGCAGGCTGTGCCCGCCCGCGTTGTGGACCGGATCGTGCAAGGCGATCTTGCCGAACGGGACGTTGCCGATCACCAGGTCCAGCGAACCGGCGGGCAGCCGGGTGAGCGCGAAGGACTCGGCGCGGATGTCCGCCCGCGGGTACAGGTGCTGGGCGATCGCGGCGGTGGTCGGGTCCAGCTCGACACCGATCAGCTCAACCCCGGTCTCCGGGGACAGCCCGAGGAAGGTGCCTGCCCCGCAGCCGGGCTCCAGCACCCTGGTGGGTCCGTCAGCGCCGAACCCCGCCTCGGACAGGAACTGCCACATCGCGCGGGCGATCGCCGCGTCGGTGTAGTGGGCGTTCAGGGTCGTTCGGGACGCCGCCCGCCACTGCTGGTCATCAAGCAGGACCCGGAGCTGCCCGCGTTCGGAGGCGAACTGCGCGCTGTCCTCCTCGAAGACCTTCGGTACCGAGCCCCAACCCGACCAACGAGCAAGCACCTTCTGCTCCTGCGGCCTGGCCCGACGATCGTCGTCCTGTAGCTGCCGCAGCAACGTCAACGCCGCCACGTTCGCCGCGACCTTCGCGGCGCCGCCAGCCGGAGCCAGGTCGTGCTGCGACAACGGCCGGAACATCACCATCCCGGCCGGCCTCGTCGGCTGCCCGGTCGGCCCTGGCGTCTCGGTCAGCGCTGACAAGGCTGACAGCGCCGGTGGTTCCGTCGGTCCCGTCGCGGCGGGGGTGGGTGTTAGGTCGCTGGTCCTGTCTGCTCGGGCAGGTAGGTCTGGTGCAGCAGCGGGTCGTTGTCCAGCTCGTGGTAGCGGGGATCGTCTGCCGTCATCACCACCGGCAGCCACTCGGTCTGCGCTGGGAATGTCCTGGGGCGGCCCGGGTCGCTGCTCGGGTCGTCCGCCGGGTCGTATTCCGGGTGCCCCGGTTCCGGCGGGAGCAGCACCATCTCCCTCAGCACCTGCGCTTCGGCGTCCAGCCGTGCCATTCGCAACCGCCCCACCTTCTGCAGGTAGCCCTCCCCAGCCAGGTCGTCCCCGGCCAGGTCCCTCGACAGCAGGTCGACCTGCGTCTCGACCTGGAGGCCCAAGCGCGAAAAGAACGCCTCGGGATCGGGGATCTGACTCAGCTGGTGGGGGCGCCACTTCCCCCAGTGCTCCTGCGCCTGGCGTCCGTACCTGTTCATGACGCTCCCCTTCCTCCGGCCCCTCAGTTCCCTCGGGCCCGTCCATGCCTTTGGGGGGCGTCGACTTGGCTGGGGCCGGGCCCCACAGCAACGCGTCGAAGGACAACTGACCGTCGGTGGCGGCATGCCGCTTCCTTCTGTCCGCCATGTTTCTAGCGTCCTCGGGAGTGTCGCACCGATGCCGGCGCCCGCGTCCACATCGGTCTCTTGGGAAGGGCACGCTCGCGTTATTTGTCACTGGGACGTGTCACCGTGGCCCGATGACCGCAGACATCGCCACCCAGCACGAGAGGTCAGCGATGACACCGCGCGCACCGCTGGCCTCATCGACCTCATGGCCCTCGAGGAGGACAGCTCCATCGACATTGGTCCCACGCCGATCCGGGAGCTTTGGTCTGTGGCGGGCGTTGGCTTCAGCCCCAGCGATGGTCGGGAGCCTGTTGCTGCTGCTCGTTCTGCTGGCTGGCCTGGGTCGCTGGGAAGGCCTGCTGCTACTGGGATGGTTGGGCTCAGGCGCGATGGTGCTCAGGCCAGCAGGGGAGCGTCTCGCGGTCCGCACCGCATGCGGGTTCCGGCGTCCGACGGCTGATCAGCTGGCGTTGCTCGGCCCTGCCTGGGCGCCCGCGCTGCTACGGGCTGGCACGTCGGCGGCCGACGTCGACCTGTACGTGCAGCACCGGGACGAACCCAACGCCTACGCGGCCGGTGGTCGCAGCGTCGCCGTGACCAGTGGGGTGCTCGCCGATTATCTGGCACGACGGCTGAGCCAGGAACAGATGACAGCGCTACTGGTCCATGAGCTGGGGCACAGAGCCACCAAGGCGAGCCAGCTCGGTTTGATGTCGGCGTGGCTGGCGTCGCCGTGGCGGCTGACGGCCCGACTGATGGCTGGCATCGCGATGGCCCTCACCGGGGCGCGGCGCCAACCGCGTCTTCTCCTTGCGGTCGTCGCGGCGGCTGAGGTCATCGTCGCGGTCGCGCAGGCCATGGCGCAGCATCAGTGGATCGTGGCGTCCCTGATCCGTGGTGTCGCGACCGCAGCAGTCGGGTGCCCGCTGGTTGACGCCGCGGTCAGCCGCCGCAGCGAGTACGCCGCCGACCGGTTCGCTGCCCAAAACGGTGTCGGCTCGGACCTCGCGGATGCGTTACGGGTCCTGGACCGGGGAGCCTCCTGCCTTCGCAGTCCGATTGCGCGGCTTCCGGCCAGTCACCCGAGCACAAGACGCCGAATCGACGCGATCACCTCCTACAGTCGATAAGGGGGCTACCGGCGGGGCCATCGAACGAGGCGACGAGATCGTTACCTGGCCCGACCTGAGCCGGGACAACCTGCCGTTGGGGCACTCCCCCGCTCGTATTTATGTTCGCCGATAATAGATTAGATCTTATGTAAGGTAACCCTCTCCAGTGCACCAACGAGCTGACCTGTCCCGGCGGATCACGCTGGCGTTCGCACCCGTCATCGCCGGCCCTTCTCGCTGTGGCCGACTTTGAGGACGACCCTGACGTTGGCGGGGTCGGCGAGCAGCCCGGGACAGCTGAGCGGGTCGATGTCGACAGCGATCAGGTCCGCGAGCTTCCCGGGTTCCACGGTGCCGATCTGGCTGCTCATCCGCAGTACCCGAGCGTTGTCGCGGGCGGTCGTCACGAATGCGTGCATCGGCCCAACGGCCTCCGGGATCAGGCCCGTCTCCATTCCGTACTGCGTCTGGTCGGGACCGAACCCCGTCAGCCAGCGGTCCCTCGAGAACCTGCTCCGACGGCTCGGTGAGGTTCGCACTGACCGCACCACGACGCGATCCCGGAGGGGATCCACCTGTGTGACGGGCTGGTTGGCCGTCACACAGGTGGCGTCCGGCAGGGCTGATCCACGAGGAGCGGGCGGCAGCGTGCGCCACGCTCGGCGAGAAGCGTGTCTCGAGGCTGCGGACGTTCCGACATCCGTCGGAACGGGATGACAGACTGAGCGTTGTCGGGTGCCCTAGTCGGGCCGGTCGAGAGGAAGTGAGGGGTGCAGGCCGACTCGCCGCGCTGGCACCCTGGCGGGCCCGCTGCCACTCCGGCAGAACAGCATGCTCTGGACCAGCTGCGGGCGCTCCTCCCGGAGGCTCCGACCACCTTCGCGTGGCCGAACGTGACCTTCATCGACGAGCAGGGACGTCTGTCCGAGGTCGACGTTGTGCTTCTGCACAGGAGCGGCCTGTTCCTGCTCGAGCTCAAGGGCTGGCACGGAGAGATCCGCGGGACGCAGCAGGAGTGGCGCATCGTCCGTCCCAACCGTGCTGACGAGCTCGTCCCCAACCCTCTGTTCGCGACCGACCGCAAGGCCAAGCGGCTCCAGTCGCTGCTGAAGCGCACGCTCGCCAAGGCGGCGAAGGGCCAACACCTTCCGTTCATCCAGGCCATCACGGTGCTGCACGGTGAGGGCAGCCAGGTCAAGCTGGACGACCTCGCCCGGGCCCACACGTACGCCCTGGACGGCGCGGGCGTGACGGGTCTCCCGCGTCTGTCCGAGTTCCTCAACGCCCCAGCCACCGACCAGCGGAACGCGGTCGACGGGACCCGGGCGAAGGCCCTGAGGGCCCTGATTGGAGCCGCCGGCCTGCAGGCCTCGCCCCGGGTGCGCAAGGTTGGGCAGTACCGCATCGAGAACCGCGAGCCCATCGCCGAGGGACCTGGCTGGGTCGACGTTAGGGCCGCCCACCCGACGCTGCCGGGCCAGTTCCGCCGGATCCGGCTGTACGACGTGGCACCGCAGGCCTCACCCGCCCAGCGTCAGCAGGTCGAGCGACAGGCTCAGCGGGAGTACCTGCTGACCAGCGGCCTGGCACATCCAGGGGTAGTGGCCGCGCGCGACTACTTCGACGACCCTGAGGCCGGGCCGGCGGTCGTCTTCGATGACGATGCCCACTCCACCCCCTTCGAACGGTGGCTGGAAGGACAACGAGACAGCCTTACCTTCGAGACACGGCTTGCTCTCCTCAGACAAGTCGGGGAGGTCCTCCGCTACGCGCACTCGCGAGGCATCCACCACCGTGCGCTGACCCCAACGCAGATCCACGTGGTGGAGAAGCCCGGCCAGCCGGTCCTCGTCACCGTTCGTGATTGGCAGACCGGCGGCCTGGATCCCGACGCTGCCAGCCGGACACTCGCCGCCGCTTCCGTCTGGGCGACCTCTGGCGGGGCTGACTACCTCAGTCACGACAACGCGGTCTACCTCGCTCCAGAGGCGTGGGGAGCCCATCCTTATGGCGCTCCGCTCGATGTGTTCAGCCTCGGCACCCTCGCCTGTTTGCTGTTGACCGACCTGCCACCCGCGATGAACCTTGCGGAGCTACAGGAGCGACTGAGCGCCGGCGGACTCGATCCGTCGGTAGAGCTGGAAGGACTGCCAGACGAGCTGTGCGACGTCGTACGGCGAGCCACGCACCCAGATCTGCTGGAACGCACCCCCGACGTCGACACCTTCCTGAGCGAACTGTCCGACGCAGAGCGCGTGCCGCGGCATGACATCGAGTCGCGATGTCGACCCGCACGAAGCCCAGGTCGGGGACATCCTGGACGACACCTGGCTGGTGGAGGAAAGGCTTGGTTCCGGTTCCACCGGAGTCGCCCTCGCGATCACCGACGGGAACGCAGCCAGCGTTGTCCGGGTACTCAAGGTGGCTCACGACCCAGCCTGTGCAGATCGGCTACTGGCCGAAGCTGAGCTGCTGGCTCGGCTCGACCACCCCCGGGTCGTACGCCTTATCGACAGTCCGCTCGAGATGGCCGGACGGACATGCCTGCTGCTCGAGGATGCTGGCCGCCCCACACTTGCCCAGCAGCTGCGGGAGTTCGGCAAGCTCACCCTCGAACGACTTGCCAGTTTCGGGGAAGACCTTCTGGGCATCGCGACCTACCTGGACTCGCAGGGTGTCCTGCATCGCGATCTCAAGCCCGACAACCTCGGGGTTCGCCCAGACCCGGGCGATCGACGACCTCGCCTCGTGCTGTTCGACTTCTCCCTGGCACACGCTGCCGTCGACGACTTGCGCTCAGGCACGCAGCCCTACTTGGACCCTTTCCTGGGGCCGCCCGGGAGACCCCGGTACGACACCGCTGCCGAGCGGTTCGCCTTGGCCGTCACCTTGTTCGAGCTGGCTAGCGGTCGCCGACCAGAGTGGGGTGACGGCGCGAGTCACCCCGCGGCGATCCATGACGAAGTCACGCTGTCCCCTGGCATGTTCGACGAACCCGTCGCGGATGGCCTCGTCGGGTTCTTCCGACGGGCTCTCGCCCGCGATACCTCCAAGCGGTTCGGTGACCTACCCGAGCTAGCGGAGTCTTGGCGCGCGGTCTTCCGCGGGCTTGAAGCGCCAGGTCAGGTCGATGAACAGGCCGAGGCAGCTCGGGATGAAGCAGCTGCAGCGGCCACCTTGGCAACGCCGATCGCGGCCGCAGGTCTGACCGCTCGCGCGGTCTCGGCTCTGACGCGGCTTGAGGTCGTCACCGTCGACGACCTCCTGAGCACACCAGCCATGAGCATCAACCAGATGCCCGGCATCGGCGTTCACACCCGCAGCGAGATTCAGCGACGTCGCCGCCAGTGGGCCACGGCACTCGGATCCACCACCACCGTCGTCGAAGAGCCGTCGCTGGCCGGCCGGGGCGCAGAGGAGATCCTTCACCAACTGCTCCCGAAGGGCGGGAACAGGCCTGAACTGGCGTCCCTAGCGAAGGCCGTACTGACCCTCGACCCCGGATTCCACGTTCTTCCGCCGTGGCCGACGTGGGCTCAGGCGGCAACCGCGGCCGCGCTGCCCGACACCGACGGCGCGAACAAAGTCGTGAGCCTCTGGTCGAAGCGCGAGGGCGCTCAGGACTTGCGGAAGGAGGTCCGGGGCCTAGTGGCAACTCTCGGCGGCATCGCGTCCGTTGATGAGGTTGCCAGCGCCCTGCTCGCTACGCATGGGTCCACTGCCGATGGGCCAGCTCGTCGTCGCGCTGGGTTGGCCCTTGTTCGGGTGGCAGTCGAGATCGGTAGTCAGCTGGATGATCCGGACGACGGCGTGCTCGAGTTCGCTCGCGGTCGCGACGATGACAGCCCGGGGCTCATGGCGCTCGACGCCCCTGGCGTCAGCGCGGTCCAGCGGATCGAGGCTGCCCGTCGACTTGCGGAGACTGCAGACGCCGCTGTGGTGGAGCGGGCCCTGCTTGGCGGCGCCGAGAGCACCCTGGTCGTCCGAGAGTCGGCCAACTCGGAAGCGGTTGCGATCGGTGACCCAGGGCGATTGCTGCGACTGTCCGCTGCCGCGAGCAAGACCGCGGCTGTCTCTGCGCATGGCGAGCTCTACCGCCGCGGACTCGGGGCGCCCGACTCCCTGCTGGCGGTGCTGAGTGGAGCAGCGGCAAGCGTTGTTGCCGAGGAGCGGCTGCGTCGAAAGGTGGCAGCCCGGTTCCCGGATGCAGCCGCCCTTCCCGCCCGGCCACAGCTCGATGACCTCGTGCGAGCCGCGGCGCCGCTCCTGCAGTGGGATGGGACTGCCTACCGCCGGCCGACTCACTCTCAGACCAGGCTCCACACGAGTACCTCGAGCACCGTGGTCGGCGACTTGCGAGTTGCCGACGAGCAGATGCTCACTCGGCTCGAGACGTCGCTGTCAACTCACGCGGCGCTGATCCTCGGAGTTGACCCGCGGCGCGTGGATGCGACCGCCGGCGCCTTGACGCAGCGCTACGACGTCGAGCGGGTGGACGTCACCTCCCGACTGCTTCGTGAGCTTCGCTTGCTCGCCTCAGACAAGGGCGTGCAGTGGTCCTTCCTGTTGGGGGTGGACGCTCTGCCGGAGGACAGTCGAGACCGGGCAACGCTCAACAGCTTCGTCCGCCTGGCCGTCGAGAGGTTCTGGCCTGAAGTCACCGAGCACGAAGGTCCCTTGCTGCTCACCGACATCGCTCCGCTGTTCCGCTACGACTTCGTTCAACCCATTGCAGAGCTGGTCGACCTCGCTACGACCAGGCGTGGAACCAGATGGGTTCTCGTGCCCCACCGGTCCTCCGACGGACCACCCACCCTGGAAGGAAGGCACGTTCCACTGCCCGCCAGCGGTTGGCTCGACCTCCCCAAGGCCCTGGCCCAGCAGTCCAGCATCGGAGCACCCCAGTGAGCCTCATTACCGACCTGCAGAGGATGCTCAAGCTGGTCGAGGAGGACCTTCGCACCCGCACGGAGGACACATCGTGGGGTAGATCCCTTCAGGCCGAGTACCAGGCTGCATTCGAGCGCGGCCGTACCGGACTGACCTGGACCGAGTGGCGTGAGGGCGAAGTTGCGCAAGTGGCCGTGGCATGGGTGCTGGCGACGGTGTTCGTGCGGTTCTGCGAGGACAACCACCTCCTCGACGGTGTTTGGATCGCCGGTAGCGGCGATCGTCGACGTATTGCTCTCGACGACGAAGCCCACTTTCTCTCGCAAGACCGGTCCAGAGGCGCCCGCTCATGGCTGCGTGAGGCTTTCAGCGCACTAGCCAAGACTCCACCAGGTCGCGCGCTGCTCGACCCTGACCACAATCCGGTCTGGACGGCCGACCTTGGAGACGGCGCATGTAGGTCATTACTCAGCTTCTGGCGTGAGCAAGATCCGACCGGCGCCCTGGTGCGCGACCTCGCCACACCCGAGCTTGACACCCGGCTTCTAGGTGACCTTTATCAAGAGCTATCTGAACTAGCTCAAAAGAAGTTCGCGCTGCTCCAGACCCCGGACTTCGTCGAGGAACTGATTCTTGAGCGCACTTTGAAGCCCGCTCTCGAAGAGTTTGGCCTCGTTGGGCTACGTCTCATAGATCCAACATGCGGCTCAGGACACTTCTTGCTGGGTGCCTTCCATCGGCTTCTCGAAGCCTGGACTGTCCACGCTCCCGCACTTGACGTCCGCGAACGGGTACGGCTGGCACTCGACAGCATCCACGGGGTCGACCTAAATCCATTCGCCGTCGCCATCGCGCGCTTCCGCCTGACCACGGCCGCACTTCGGGCAGCCGGCATCCAGCGTCTTGCCGACGCTCCAGCCTTCAAATTCCATCTCGCGGTTGGAGACTCACTCATCGCGGGAATGCACGTGCATCAAGGCGACCTACTCGAACAAGAAGAGAACCCCCCCGGCGCGGCGGCCTTCCAGTACGCCGCTGAAGACGTCAGCGCTCATTCAGGCATCCTCGAACGCGGCCGCTACCACGTCGTGGTTGGTAACCCGCCCTACATCACTGTCAAGGACAAGGCCCTAAATGCCATCTACAGGCACGTGTACTCAACCTGCAAGGGCAAGTACCACCTGTCCGTGCCCTTCATGGAGTTGTTCCTTGCGCTTGCCGAACGAGCTGAAGCTCAAAGCCCAGCGGGTTACGTCGGCCTGATCTCGGATAACGCGTTCATGAAGCGCGAGTACGGCACCAAGGTCATCGAAGATTTGCTCTCCGGCAAGAGCAACACCAATCCTGTCGATCTCATCGACGTGATCGACACCTCCGGAGCATGCATCCCTGGGCACGGCACGCCGACTGTCATCCTCATCGGGCGACGCCGACGACCCATCGCGGCCACGGTGCATGCAGTGCTCGGCGTCCGCGGGGAGCCCGGGACACCAACTGACCCCCGCAAGGGCTTCGTATGGACCGAGATACTGGAACATCTCGATGACGAGGAATTCAGCGGCACATACGTCACTGTCACAGACCTCGATCGTACAATTTTGGCGCGTCACCCTTGGTCACTCTCGGGAGGTCGGGCCGGCGATCTCCGAGATGCGATCGAGGCGAAGTCGGCCAGCCAGCTAGGTGACCGAACCTTTCGAATCGGCTTCTTTGGAATCATTGGTGCGGACGATGCATTCATCCTCCCAGAACATGTGGCCCGGAAGATGGATGCCGATGCCTCGCGTTCCCTCGTCGTCGGCGACCTCGTTCGCGACTTCTCTGTAGCGGAAGTAGACAGGGCCTTCTTTCCCTACGATGGGCATCACCACCTACGGCCTCTGGACGAATTTCCGATCCTGGCCCGAGCAATGTGGCCACTCAGGACCGAGCTCGGCAATCGCTCGACTTTCGCGAATCGTACCTATTTCAGCGAAGGTCGGTCGTGGCACGAATGGCACCAACTGCCACTCGACGAAGGTGCTCACGAATGGACGCTGACGCTGGCGGAGGTTGCGACCCACAATCACGTGGTCCTGGATCGTGAGGGACGAGTCTTCAAGCAGACGGCGCCTGTTGTAAAGCTCGCAAAGGGCGCGACGCAGAACGACCATCTCGACATCTTGGGGATCTTGAACTCCTCAACGGCCTGCTTCTGGCTCAAGGAGGTCTGCCAACAGAAGGGTGGCGACAACGATCAGCCTTGGGCCCGAACGAGGCAATTCAACGCCACTCGTTGGCATAACCTCCCCTTCCCGCCCGTTCTGCCGCCGCGCGAGTACGCCACAACACTTGAAGCACTTGGTCGGCAGACAATTGCCTCACTGCCAGCAGCCTCCCTGCGAGATCACCCAAGCTTGGTCAGCCGTCAATGGTTAGATCAACGCCACCGAGAATGGAGCCGTTTCCGTCAGCGGATGATCGTTCAGCAAGAAGAGCTTGATTGGCAGGTCTACCGACAGTTCGGACTTGCTAGTCAGGATTGTGTGGCCGACCTGGAGGTCCTTCCCGACTGGATCGAACTGGGCACGCGAGCATTCGAACTGCGACTCGTCATGCAGGCGGACGACGACAGCACCTGGTTCGCGGAGTTCGGAGCCAAGCGGTTCGATGCTTTGCCCGCTGATTGGTCACCCGCTTATTCAGCGGTCGTTGAAGCCCGCATGGCGGCGATAGGCGACGACCCGTACCTCGCGCTTCTGGAACAACCGGTCAACAAGCGTCCGTGGTTCACGCTGTATAAGGGGAGATATGTCTCCTGGAACGAGTTCTGGCGGAAGTCGGAGGAGGAAGCCCTAAGTTCCTTCGTCCTCGACCAACTTGAGAACGATGCTCTTTGGCGAGACGCGCAAGGACCGAAACTGCTGTCCGTGGCGCGGCTCGCAGACCTAGTACGACGCGACGAGCAAATTCTCGAGGCACTGCGGCTACTGACGGGCCAGCACGAAGTGGCGGTGACATCGGCGTTGCAGCGACTCATGGTCGTCGAAGCAGTGCCGTTTGCCGCCGCATGCCGACACACCGAGTCCGGCCTGGACAAGAGGGCCGAATGGGAGTTGGTGTGGGAGATGCAGCGACGACAGGACGTAGGTGTACCCGTCGCGGTGCCTATGCCGCCCAAGTACGCGAAAGAAGACTTCCGCAGCCCTGAGTTCTGGTCACTTCGCGGCAGGTTTAACGTACCCAGAGAACGGTTCATCTTGTACCCGGATGTGGGCCAGGAAGCTGACACGTCAGCGGTCCTGGGATGGGCAGGTTGGGACTATGCAGAGCAGGCACAGGCACTCGCTCGGTTACTCGTCGAGCGACAGGCGGAAGGCTGGGGAGCCGATCGCCTCCTTCCTCTTCTCGCTGGGCTCGTCGAGCTTCAACCATGGCTGGACCAGTGGCACGCCGACGCCGATCCGCGGTTGGGAACCAGTCCCGCCGTTGCAATCCGTGGTCTGCTCGAGCAGTTCATGGCCCAACTTGGGTTGACCGTTGACGATGTACGAGCTTGGCGCCCGGGACCTGGGCGCCGAGGACGGAGACCCCAATCATGACCAGCAGCCCCCACACCGAGAACGCGGTGCCGCTGCGGGATGTCCTCACGCTCCCTGAAGAGGTCAGTGCCTCGGACTACGTGCTGCAGCTCCAGTCCGGCGTCGAGTCTGCCGAGACGACCGTCCACGACTACGTCGTCACACCGCTGCTAGCCGCTTCCTTCGACGATGCACTAGGTCGCGTCAGTGCAGCAGTGACGAGCGGTTCTGATCGTGGAGTGTTCGTTCACGGCTCGTTCGGCTCCGGAAAGAGCCACTTCATGGCCGTGCTTGACCTGATTCTGCGCGGCGACCCGCGCGCTCGATCTCTCCCAGGTCTTCAAGACGCCCTCTCGCAAAGCAAGAACGCCAGAGCTCTGAACGCGAAGCTCCTTACTGTCGACTTCCATCTCATCGGCGCCGCATCCTTCGAAGATGCCGTCTTCTCCGGTTACCTCGCGCGCATTCGCAAGGCGCACCCGGACGAGCGGCTTCCGATCCTTCATGTCAGCGAGGGCTTGCTCTCAGACGCCCGGGCAAGGCGCGAAGACAACCCCGAGTCGTTCTTCGCGCGACTCAACGGGGGCAACGACCCGGCTGGTTCAGGCTGGGGCGAGTTCGCCAGCGCCTGGGATGAGGAGAGCTTCGAGCGGGCTGGCGACGCCCCAGTCGGTGACCCAGAGCGCGAGCGCCTGACCCGCGACCTGGTCAGCACCCACTTCACGTCGTACACGCAAGCCGGCGAGTGGCTCCCGATCGACCGTGGGCTGGCCGTCATGGCCACACACGCCCGCAGCCTTGGCTACGACGGCCTCGTCTTGTTGCTCGACGAGCTCGTCCTGTGGCTGGCGAGTCATCTGGCAGATAGGGAGTTCGTCTCCAAGGAAGGCTCGAAGGTCGCCAAGCTGGTCGAGACGGGCGTGGGCCATCGCGCGCTTCCCATCGTCTCGTTCGTCGCGCGCCAACGGGACCTCAAGGACTTCCTGGGAGAGGGCGCAACTGCCGGGGCACTGGGCGCTGAGCGACTCGCTATCGGACAAACGTTCCAGTGGTGGGAGGACCGGTTCGACAGGCTCACCATCGCCGCCTCCGACCTGCACGAGATCGCGCATCGAAGGCTTCTCACACCGCGCACTTCGGAAGGCGCTGCGCTCCTGAACGCCGCTGTCCAGCGGCTGAAGGGTTCCAACGCCTGGGACACCTTGCTCACCGATGAGGCCGGATCCGGCGAGGCCATGTTCGCCAAGGTCTACCCCTTCTCCCCCGCACTCGTGGACACCCTGGTAGGCCTGTCGAGCACGCTCCAGCGCGAGCGCACAGCGCTGAAGGCCATGGCGCAGCTACTTCGCGACGGGCGAGATGAGCTCACGGTCGACGACATCATCCCGGCCGGAGACCTCTACGACGTCATGGTCGGCAGCGGCGAGCAACCCCTGACCGACGAGATGAAGCGGCACTACGCCAACGCACGCACGCTGTACCAAGAGCGCCTTCGGCCAATGCTGCTGCAACACAGCTCGCTGACAGAGGAGACGGCCGCGTCTGTCCCGCGTGACCACCCATTCCGGCGCGAGGACCGGCTGGTCAAGACCTTGCTGATTGCAGCTCTTGTCCCGAACGTCACGGCCCTCCGCAACTTGACCGCCAGCCGACTGGCTGCGCTCAACTACGGCAGCGTCCAGACGTTCATCGCCGGCACCGAGGCCACGCAGGTGCTGACCACCGTGCGGCGGTGGGCTCAGGAGATCGGTGAAGTTCACATCGGTGAGGGCAACGACCCTCTCATCACGCTGCAGCTGTCCGGTGTCGATTACGACTCGGTTCTTGAGATGGTCGCCGTCGAGGACAACGAGAGCTCCCGCAGGTCACTGCTACGGCGCATGCTCTTCACCCAACTTGGAATCAGCGATCCTGGCATGTTGCCCAGCGTGTCCTTTCCCCTTGTGTGGCGGGGCAGCAAGCGCGAGGTGGAGGTGGTCTTCGGCAACATCCGCGATGCCGAACGGATGCCCGATGACACGCTGCGCGCGACCGGCGAGACGTGGAAAATCGTCATCGACTATCCCTTTGACGCCGGCGGTCACGGACCACAGGAGGATGTGAACCGGTTCGCCCAGCTGCGAGCGGACGGGGTCACCAGCCGGACAGTCGGGTGGGTGCCGATGTTCCTGACGACCGCCCGACAAGACGACCTTGGGAAGCTCGTCTTGTTGGAGCACCTGCTGGGCGGCGCAGGTGACCAGTTCGAACGCAACGCGGCGCACCTTCCCGTCGATCAGCGTCCCATCGCGAAGAACATGCTCGAGAACCAGCGGCGCGCCCTCCGCTCCAAGCTGGAGAACGCCCTGATGCAGGCCTACGGGTTGGCCCGCCGCGATGAGGCCGACATCGACTTGTCTTTCGGCGACGTTGACACGTTTCCCACACTCGATCCGACCTTGATTCTCCAGCCGCCGGTCGCCGCGAGCATGGGCGATGCCCTTCGGCATCTCTCCGGAACGCTGCTTGCTTCACAGTTCCCAGACCACCCACGCTTTGACCCGGAGTCCACCGAAGTCAAGCGGGCTGACCTCGGGGTCGTCCTCGATCACGTGACTCGGGCAGTCGCTAAGGGCGACGGTCGTGTGGAGCCGGTCGAGAGTGCGAAGCGAGCTGTTCTGCGCCGCGTGGCGAACCCGCTCGGTTGCGGCCAGTGCTACGAGAATCACTTCGCCTTCGACGCAGAGCTTTTCCCGTGGCGCCTTGCCTTCCTGACGTCTGCGCAGGAAGAGGGCCTTACGGAGTCGGTGCCCGTCTATCGTATCCGTGCTTGGTTGGCCCCGCGAGGCATGACGAAAGACGTTCAGAACCTTCTGATCGCCTCCTGGGCGCTTCTGGATGACAAGCAGTTCGTCAAGCACGGGGCCGGCGTCCAAGTGCGCCGGGTGGAAGAAGTCACTGACGACCTGGAGCTGAGGAACCCCCAGCTGCCCGAGGAGACCGACTGGGAGCGTGCCAGCTCGCGTGCGGCCGGGCTGTTCGGCGTCACGGTCCCTCGCCTTCGTTCAGCGGCCAACGTGAGTTCCCTCGCCGGCGCAGTGCGAGAGCAGTGTCGAGCGAAGCGGGATGCCTGCGCGAGTGTCATCAGCGAGCTCAACAAGCATGCGGACACACTCGCGGTTGAGGCGGCCTCGCTGCGCGTTGTGTCCGCCGAGCTGGCGGCGCAATTGTCCCAGCGGCTGGCGAATGAGTTAGACGATGTCGTGCTCGTTGCTGCACTTGGTCAGCACCCTCTTCCCGATGAGCTTCCACCGCTGGCTACCGCGATCTCGTCTGCAGGCGACGTCGTCACCGCTCTGCGGGCGGCGACATGGCACGTTCTCGACGCCGTTGCGCAGGCCGGCGGCGAAGCCGAGGCTCTCCTAGCGAATCTTCGTCAGGCAGCGCGATTCGACCAATCCGCGGCGCCGCTCGCTCCCCAGCTGCGCGAGGCAAGCGAGGCAGCAGCGCGCTACCTCGCGCAGCGACCGGTGGTCCCGTCAACACCTTCGCCTACCTCGCCGCAACCTCAGCCCTCGACCACGCCGGTGCCGTCCGCACGCCATGTCGACGACATCACCCTCGATGGCGTTGATGACGTTGCTACCCAGATGCGTGAGGCGCTTGAGCAGAGCCCGGGCAAGTCACTGCATGTCGAGTGGTGGTTGGCGTGACCGTTCCTGCTGCATCGGTCGGCCTCGCGCCGGCCAGTGTGCCGCTGGTCGAGCAGAAGGCCCGAACTCTGGTCCGCGACGGCAAGGGCCATCGCGTTCTCGCGCTGCGGGCCGCCCCGATGTGGAATGGTCCGGAGGCCTTCGAGTTCGACGGGAACGTCGTGCATGTCCGCGCGTGCGTTTCCAGCCTCGCCGTACGGGAGGCGCTGACCGACCGAAAGGCCGACGACTGGCTCGTCCTGATCACCGACCGCTCGCAACAGGACCTCGGCGAGTCCTTGCTCAGCCGGTTCGTGGGTCAGCGCGTGCACCCACTAGAGATGTGGCCCGCGGTGCCAGGCATGTTTGGCGCCTGGGCCGTCGCTCCAGATCTTCGGGATCTTCCCTGGGCCGCCGCTGCGCTTGTGGAGCACTGCCCCAGCGGCGGCTACCCGGTCGCGACATCAGGCACGGTCACGCGTGACCACGCCCTGGGGGCGCTCACAGCGATCGTGCTCGGGCTGTCCACCGGGACGGTCGACGTCCCCTCCCTTGTCCAGTCCACCAGAGACGCTGCAGTGCGCGCTCGCTGGCGCAGCGCAGAGCCGGACGTCCGCGCGGGCCTTTACCACTGGGCCTGCATGGCACTCGGTAGTGCTGCCGGGCTCACGCTCGACATCCTCAGCGGCGCCCACGCCTTGGACGCATGGACCGTTGGGCTTGCCTGCGACGCGCTCTACCCGAGCCAGCAGCAGCCCGCGCCTGCTCATGCTGCAGCAGTGCGCCTGGAGCAGTACGTGGGCAACCGACCGCTTGAGCATGAGGAATCACGCCGCCTGGCTGACGTCGCCAGGGGGATGCTCCTCACCTGCCCTGAGAAAGACCCGGTGCGCAAGCAGGTCCTGGCACAGGCAGAGCAGCTTCTGGTGGATCTCGGTTGGGCGGACGGCGCCCGTGGGTCCGAGGTTCTCCCCGCTGGATACGTCGCACGTCTGGACCAACTCGCCGAGTCGATCGAGGCGTACCTCACGGAGATCCAGGGAGCCAGTCAAGTCGACCTGACTCTCGCTCAGCTCCTTGGTCACGAGGCGGCTCGAGGCGAACGGGCCGATCAAACGGCGCGGGCGCAGATGGCCGTACGTCTCGTTCGATGGCTCACCCGTCCGCCTGGCGTTCAGCCGGTCACGGTGCAGGAGGCGCTGCTGCAGCAGGCTCGAGAAGACGGCTGGGTCGATCGCGCCTCAGCCGAGGTCTGGAGCGGGACAACGCACGCGCCGCTGGCTCAGGCCTATCGCGCACTGTGGCAGCAGGTTGCCTCGCGTCGACGCGAGCATGACCGCCGCTTTGGCGAGCTGCTCGCACAGGCGACCAGTCATGACTTGCTGCCTGCCGAGACCCTGCCCATCGAGTCGCTGGTCACGCGGTTGCTCGAGCCGTTGCGCACGTCGACCCCTGTTCTCTTGGTTGTCGTCGACGGCATGAGCACGAGCGTCGCGACCCAGCTCACCGACGACTGCCTGGTCCGTGGTTGGCATGAGTTGGTGCCCGAGACAGATCGCCAGCGCACGGCCGCACTCGCGGTGCTGCCGACGATGACCACGTACTCACGCACCTCGCTCTTCGCCGGGGAGCTCCGGAGCGGGACCCAAGTCGACGAGAAGCGGCTCTTCGCCTGGCCGTTGTTCCACAAGGATGACCTCCGCTCTGGCGCCGGCCAACAGCTCCCCCCGACGGTCCAGGCCGCAATCGCGTCGGAGGATGCGGTTGTGGCGGTGGTCCTCAACGCCGTCGACGACGCACTCGCGAAAGCGGACCCCGGTGGAACCAGCTGGCGCGTGCAAGATGTCCCGCCGTTGTCACCCCTGCTCGACCTGGCCGCCGCCCAGGGCAGAGTTGTCGTCCTTACCTCCGACCACGGTCATGTGGTGGAGCGCCAGACCACTGCCGTCACGTACCCCGGTGCCGACGCCCGCTACCGACCTGAGGGAACCGCCCCGGCAGACGGCGAGATAGCGATTACCGGGCGACGCGTTCTGGCCGAGTCGGGCATCGTCGTCGCAGCTTGGGCTGAGGACATCCGATTCGGGCGGAAGGCGGCCGGCTACCACGGCGGAGTCTCGGCCGCCGAGGCGACCATTCCCGTCGTCGTCCTCACGCAGGCACCACAGAGCCCTCCGCCTGGATGGGTCGAAGCGCCGCCACAGGCTCCGACTTGGTGGCACGAGCAGGCGCGGACAACTGCTGCGCCCACGCCTGCGCCTTTAACGAGCAAGGCGAAGCCGGTTCCCGATGACGGCCCCACTCTGTTCAGCCGGGACCAGGTAGCGGCCGCCTCGTCGGAACGCCCAGCCGACCTCGCCACGCTCGTCGTTGGCTCCGACACGTTCTTGCGTCAGCGGGCTCGGGCGGGCCGAGGAGCCCTGAGTGACAAGCTTGTCGAGCAAGTGCTGCGTTCCCTCATGCTCGGTGGTGGCAGGGCACATCGGGACACCGTGGCCGGTGTTGCCGGAGTTCCCGTCAGCCGCCTCAGCGCCACACTTGCGGTCCTACGTCGGATGCTCAACGTCGAGGGGTACGACGTCATCAGCCTCGACGTCGACGGCGTAACCGTGCTTCTCGACCTCGCCCTGCTGCGTGAGCAGTTCGGTGTGCGCGGATGACCACTCCCCTCGCTTCACCCCGACGACGACGGGAGGTCGTTGACGCCCTGCGGCGCGGCACTGTCCCGTCGTACGGGCTTGACCTGCTCGCCGTCGGCCTTGATCGCTTCACCGCCGCGTTGGATGAGGAGCTGGAGTCGGTCGCAGCAGGAGGCAGCGTCTTCAAAACTGTGCGCGGTGAGTACGGCGCAGGAAAGACCTTCTTCTCCCGTTGGCTGATCGAGCGAGCACGGCAAGCCGGCTTCGCCTCATCTGAAGTGCAGGTAAGTGAGACCGAGACGCCACTCCATCGACTGGAGACCGTCTATCGGCGCATCACCGAAAACCTGTCCAGTAGTGAGCTGCCGCCCTCCGCACTCCGGGACGTGATCGATGGCTGGATCCATACCCTTGAGCAGGACGTACTCGCAAGCGCGGCCGCTCCCCTGGCCGAAGGGGCGCTTGCAGCGGCTGTGGATGAGCTACTCGAGAAGCGACTCGCAGCCGTAGGCCGCACTGCAACGGGCTTCGCCACGGCCCTTCGCGGTTACCGGACAGCGGTTGGCACCGGAGACAGCGCGCAGGCAGAAGGACTCCTCGCATGGCTCGGAGGTCAACCGCATGTGGCCGCGTCGGTCCGACGTTCAGCCGGAGTTCGTGGCGATCTCGACCACTTCGCAGCGTTCGGCTTCCTGCAAGGATTGCTCACGGTGCTTCGCGACTCCGGATACAGCGGCCTCATCCTCGTCCTCGACGAGGTCGAGACGCTGCAGCGAGTCCGTGGAGATGTGCGCGATAAGGCGCTCAACGCGTTACGACAGCTGGTCGACGAGGTGCACTCGGGTCGATTCCCTGGTTTGTACCTCCTGATCACAGGTACTCCCGCCTTCTTTGACGGCACACAAGGAGTGCAGCGACTCACGCCCCTGGCACAGCGGCTGGCGACTGACTTCACGGGGGATGCCCGGTATGACAACCCACGTGCCGTGCAGCTCCGGCTCCCCGGCTTCGACCATGACGCGCTGGTTTCGGTAGGGCGCCGCGTCCGCGATCTGTACGCCCAGGATGCTGCGCCGCGGGTGCCCCTCGTGGTCGACGACGACTACTTGGACGTCTTGGCCAGTGCCGTTACTGGACGACTCGGGGGTAAGGTCGGCGTCGCGCCTCGACTCTTCCTGAAGAAGCTCGTGGGAGATGTACTGGATCGCGTCGACCAGTTCGAAGACTTCGACCCCCGGCGCGACTACGCGGCAACGGTGACGACCGCGGAACTGGATGAGCAAGAGCGCGAGGCAGCGGGGGTTGACGACATCGACCTCGAATTGCCATGACCACCGGCTTGACGGCGGCTCTCGACTATCACGTCGTCAACTCACTGGGCTGGTCTGACCTGCGTCCACTTCAGCGGGATGCAGTCGAACCGGTGCGAAGGGGCGATGACTGCCTCCTGCTCGCACCCACTGCCGGGGGCAAGACCGAAGCCGCGTGCTTCCCGCTGCTCTCGCAGATGGTGGATGAGTCCTGGACCGGGTTGTCGGTGCTGTACGTAACCCCTCTCAGGGCACTGCTGAACAACCTGCATCCGCGACTGTCGTCCTATGCCGCATGGCTGGGTAGAACAGTCGGGCTTTGGCACGGTGATGTCGGTGCCGGCGAGCGTCGCCGGCTTCTCATAGAGCCTCCAGACATCCTGCTGACCACCCCCGAGTCGCTGGAGGCAATGCTCGTATCAACGAAGGTCGACCATCGTCGACAGTTCGCCGGGCTGCGCGTGGTCGTCGTTGACGAGCTTCACGCCTTCGCCGGGGACGACCGAGGATGGCACCTTCTGTCGGTCCTCGAGCGGCTACAGCGACTCGCCGGACATCGTGTGCAGCGGATCGGACTCTCCGCGACGGTTGGCAACCCGGCGGAGCTCCTGACGTGGCTCCAAGGCGGGACGCCAGCCCCCAGGGCAACCGTGGTCGCGCCGGACTCCAGCGGTGCCAGCCTTCCCGAGGTGACCCTTGACTACGTCGGCAGCGTCGACAACGCAGCCACCGTGGTCGCGACTCTGCATCAGGGCGACAAGCGGCTCGTGTTCTGCGACTCGCGTGCCCAGGCAGAGTCGTTGGCGAGCGGTCTCCGAGGCCGCGGCGTAACAACGTTCGTGTCGCATTCCTCCCTCAGCGCCGCGGAGCGGCGTCGGAGCGAGTTGGCATTCGCGGAGGCTCGCGACTGCGTAGTGGTGGCGACGTCGACGCTCGAGCTCGGGATCGACGTGGGCGACCTCGACCGCGTCATCCAGCTCGATGCTCCACGCACGGTCGCGTCGTTCCTACAACGGCTCGGGCGCACCGGCCGTCGCGCGGAGACGTCCAGGAACACGCTCTTCCTGGCCACCCGAGACCAGTCACTGCTCCAAGCCGCTGGCTTGCTGTCCCTGTGGTCGAGCGGCTTCGTCGAGCCCGTCGTGCCCCCACCCAGCCCCAGGCACATCGTGGCGCAGCAGCTCCTTGCGGTGACCCTCCAGGAGGGACGGCTTGGAGCATCGACCTGGCGAGACTGGTGGCCGAAGGCACCCTGGATGGCCGAAGGGGCGGAGATCCTCGCTTACCTCCGTCAGGAGGGCTTCCTCGCCAGCGACGGCGACCTGCTGTTCATCGGCGATGAGGCAGAGCGTCGCTTCGGCCGCCGGCAATTCATGGATCTCACCGCGGTCTTCACGGCGGAGCCGGAGCTGAAGGTCCTGCTTGGCCGGCGAGAGCTCGGTTCGATGTCACCGCTCGCCCTGACGACCAAGCGCAACCCCGGTGAACGCACCACCTTGCTTCTCGCCGGCAGGAGCTGGGTGGTGACAGCCGTCGACTGGCGACGACGCATCGTGAACGTCGCGGAGGATGAGCGTGGCGGGCGGTCGCTTTGGCAGGGAGGCGGGGCATCGCTGGGCTTCGAGCTCGCGCAGGCCATGAAGGCAACCTTGCTCGGCGTGGATCCGCCTGTGGAGGTCTCCCGGCGCTCGCAGGCCGCGCTGGAGCGCATCAGGACCACCGACGCCGCGCAGGCACGTGCAGAAGGCACAGTGGTTGTCCGGGATGCCACCGCGAGCGTCTGGTGGACCTGGGCAGGAACGCGAGCAAACGCAAGCCTGGCCGCTGCACTCGAAGCCCAAGGCCTGGCGACGACCTCCAGCGGCACCAGCGTTCGCGTCAAGGCCTCGCTCGGGGTGGACCAGATCCGCGCCGCAGCCGAGCTCCTTGCCTCGCCCGACGCGCCGGCACCGGCCTTGGATCCGGCTGCCCTCGAAGGCCTGAAGTTCTCCGCCGCCTTGCCACCTGCTCTCGCCGCCGCAACGCTCGCGCAGCGCCTATCGGATCCACAGAGTGCGGCGACGGTGGCACAGGCTCCAATCATGATCATCTGAAGCCTTGTCGCCCAAGGGGCCCCTCACCGCCCGACTTCGTGTCCACGGTCAAGCAGTTCGATCATGAACGCTTCACCGAGCTGAAGCCAGTCGATGTCATCCCGCAGAGCCGGCATCGGCTCCTGTCCGTACCACGCAGCCCTCACCTCGTTGCTGGCCTGACGAACTGTCTCCTCGAAGGAAAGCCCGGCCGCCAAGTGATTGATGCGCTCAAGGGTTCCAGACGCATGAAGGGATCGGCACGGATTCCATTCGCCACCTCAGCCGTGGCTGCACTCCGCCATCCGCTCACTTGTCCGTCCACTCCTGCACCTCCGGTCTCGACGCCCTAGCTTCCATCACCCCCGAGCGCTGCGTCGTAGGGGGATGTCGGGGGTTTCGGTCCGGTTGATATACCGAAGGTGGGTGTCCGGTAGGTCCTCAGCAAGCTGCCGCGCGAGAGTGTGCTCATAGGTGGTGACGATCATCTGAGCCGGATGCCCTGAGCTCGTTGCCTGAGCCAGGTCGGTGGCGACGATTCGTCGAGCACGAGGATCGAGGTGCTCGAGCGGCTCGTCCAGCCATGCAAACGGAATGGTCGTCGAAGACCGCAGGACCAGCAGACTTGCAACAAGCCGGGCCCAGATCTGTTCGCCGCTGCTCAGCTGACTCCAGGGGAGCTCCCGGTCGCCCACGACGCGAACGATGGTCCCATCCGGACGAAGCTGAAGTCCGTCCTCTCCAAAGAGCGCCTTCCACCTCCACCGCACCTGCTCAGACAGCGGTTCGATGTACTCGTTGGCAAGTCGCTCAGCTGCTCCGTTCAACGCCGCCGCCGCAGCCTTGGTGAGCGCCTCGCGGCGCCACGCGACACGCTCCGCCAAATAGGCGGCCTGCAGCTCGTCGTCGTTGTCGAGCTGGTCCATCACGGCTTTGCGCTCGTTGGCGAGGCTGCCGGCCAGCTCATCGTGCGCTTGCAGCGCGCGCTGCGCGACAACCAGTTCGGCGTCGGGGTCGGTGGTCAGCCGCGGACTAGCCGGTTCTGGGACGGGTTCGCCGAGTTGCGCCATGCGCTGCTCGAATCGCGCCAACTGGTCGGACTCGGTTCGGAGGCCCTCGAGATCACTCCTGGCCGACTCTAGACGACCCTCGGCCTGGGCGAGGCTTGCTCTTTGAGCGACAACCGCGGCTTCAAGCTCATCGCGGTGAAATGGTCGAGCGCAGGTTGGGCATGAAGGGTCGTGCGCTGCGAGCAGGTCGATGGCCGAACGAGCCGCGAGAGCCTGGACCTGGGCATCAGTAAGCGCCGACTGGACGCGGTCCCTCGCCTCACGGTTGCTCGTGCTCGCCGTCGATAGAACTCGCGCGAGTTCGGCCAACGTCTTCGAGTGCAGCCCGTACTCGCCTACCTGGGCGAGGAAGTCATCAACTTCGGTTGCACGGGTTTCAAGTGCTTCGTCGTAGGTCTGCCAGCGCATGACCACCTGTTGAGCCTTCAATGCCTCGGCGACCGCCTCCGCTATGGACAGACGCTTCGCAGTGAGTTCCTCGAGCTCGACGCGGAGGCTGGTCGCGTGTTCCGTGAGCTGATCACGGTTCGAGAGCTGAGCGCGACTGGCGGACCGTAGCTTCTTCCGCTCGGCCTCTGCTTGCTTGTGAAGCTTTGTCGCGCTCACGGCGGCCCGACGGAGGCCGGGGACTCCGAACGCGTCATACAGGTGTTCCCGCAGCTGCAACTCACCATCGTCCTTGCCTGACCCGCGGATCACGGCGAGGCGGGCCGCGACCTCGAGAGGGGCACCGAACGCGTCGGCCAGCAACTCATCAGCAACCGCATGAGCAATCGACTGTTCTCCGTCGCTGTATTCGACGGTCGCCTGGCCTGAGCGAGTGACCGTGCGGTGAATCATCAGACGTCGCTGTCCAGCGACCTCAATGGTGACCAGCGTTTCAGCGCTCTCATGCCCCAGACGCACGCACGTCTTGGCATCGACGTTGGAGTGTGGGCCGAAAAGTGCCCAAGTAAGACCAAGCAGCAAGGAGGTCTTTCCCACGCCGTTGGGTGCGACGAGGAAGGTCGTGCCGGGCTCAAAGTCGAGGCTCACGTTTTCGAACGCTCGCCATCGACGCAGCTCCAAACGTTCGATCATGCCGCTTCTGCCGGAGTGAGTCGCGCATCGAGTTCTGTCTCTTCGAGTTCACGCGTTGAGGCGTCCTCGAGCAGACTCGTCAAGAGAGCAGCCGCATCGAAGTTGGACCAAGCATCAACCTTCGCTTCCGTGCGGGCCTTCTTACCCTCCGCCACCACGGCCGCGCATGCGGAGTCGCACTCGCTGCGGATCACCCCCTGGACGTCGATCGACTCGTGGCTGTCAAGGCCATACTCGCCCATGAGGTCAGGCGCCAGCTCCTCAGCCAGCCTGCGCAGGGTGTCGAACATGCTGAGCACAGGTCGCAGGATCCGCGGATGATGGACCTGTCCATCGGGGGTGCCGATGAAGTCGTCGACATCGAAGGGACCAATGGCGACGCTGGAGAACTCTTGGTCGCCGATGACCAGTACGACTGCGGCGGTCTCTGGGAACCGACCGAAGATTGTGCCCGCTGCGGTTCGAGGGTCGACCTCGGACAGGCCAGTCGTCGTCGTAATGTCATCCCGGAACTGGATGCGGATACGGAGACTGCCGAGACGAACGACGGCGTCGCTCCGAATCCCCTCGTTCTCGGCCGCGCCATCTTGAATCGGCTCCGAGGACGAGCCCAGGGAATTGACGACATCGTGACGGATCGCACCGATGCTGAAGCCGGCCGTGATGCGGGCACCCAGGTGGGACTCGAGCTCGCTGCCGGCCAGGATGGCGTCAAGTGACGGGCGGGAGCGGTTGTAGTCGATACCCCGGGCGTCTTTCATCAGGGCAATGACTTCAGAAGCCTCCGCCAGCTCGTCTCCCGTCAGGTGGTCGAGCGAAGGTTCAGGAGTCCCGTGCTCCAGGTGATCGAGAAACGCTGCGATCGACGCATCCACGCGGTCTTCAGTCATTGGGGTTTCCTCCTTCGTGATCGTAGAGTCGACGAAAACATGGGTCGCGTTTGAGCCCGGCGTTGGTCTTTCTGATGGCTTCGGCGTAGATCTGGCCAACTCGCTGCGGAGTCAAGTTCACATCGCCCGCGATCGCTTCTCTGGTTTTCCCCCGAGTGACGCGGAAGAAGATGTCCCTGTCACGTTGGGTCAGGACCTCGTCTGTCACGAGACGAACCGCGACCAGGCGCTGGTCCTCGAGGATCCGATCGACGACCTCCTCGGCGAGGGGCTCGCCTCTTGCGTCGGCGACCTCATCGGCGACGCGCTGGCCCTCCGGGCTCTCTAGATCCAGTGACGCGATGGGGATCTCTCCGCCGTCGGGCAGTTCCCTACCTTTCGTGGCCTTCCTCAGTGCATCGAAACCTCGACCGACTCATCGGCGCCACGCCTGCGGACGAGTCACGGACGGGATGATCAAAAGGCCGTCTCCCTGTTACCCTGCGAAATGGCCTCTGACCTGCGGTTTTGCGTTGTAGCGGGGGCAGGATTTGAACCTGCGACCTCTGGGTTATGAGTGACGCGCCAGCCGACCCGCGCGCCAACCAGGGGACCCCGCGCCCGGGCCGGCGACGGGCTGTCGGACGAGTACGACACCACCGACACCCCGGACTCCGTCGACGAGTTGAGCACCGCCGCCCTGCAAGGGCTCCCCACGACCGAGCAGCGGATGCAACTCGCCACCGCGTGGTCGGCCGCCGAGACGGGCGACGGACCGGCGCAGCGAGCCGGCACCTGGAAGCCACCGACGCCACCAAAGGGCTGGCCGCGCGACGTTCGACTCCCGCGTTTGCTAGTCCGGTTACGTCCGTGCCGCGCGCATCTCGCGCAGGGCGACCAGCAACGCCTCGGCGGTGTCCCGGTCGGCACCCAGACCCCGTAGGAGGTCGAGGACGACGACGAGCACCTGCACGACACCGAACCGTGACTTGCGATGTGGGGCGTCAACGGCGCCTGATGCGGCACGAAGGCAGGCCCGCCCCGTCGACGGACGCTGGGGGCACCGGGGACTTTCGCCCCGTGGCCTGACCTGGCCCCGCCTCGTACCCCACCGACGACCAACGCCCCGGGGCACATCGGGGGCACGGGAAGTCGAGAAACGATGTGGAACGACGACAGGCGTCGACAGACATAACCGCAGGTCAGGAGGGGTGTGGGGTGCATAACCGCAGGTCTGCCGCTACGCCTGAACAGTCCCCGGCTTACGGACCAGTTCGTCCCACGTCGACCCGTGCTCGGACGGGTAGGGAGCCGACGTCTCCGCTCGCGCGGGCCCTTCCCGGCCCGCTCCTACTTCCATCCGGCGGCAAGCCGGCAGACAGCTGAGGTAGATGACGATAGGGGGCAGGCAGCCCAGACGTCGCGTCGTGAGTCTGTCCGGTGGAGCGCGCCATGGTGGGAGTCGTCGACTTCAACGCGATGCCCTCCAGAGTCGTGATCGTCTCGGGCGGCGAGACCTCGACACAGACGGTTGGTCCCACCGCGGAGCAGTCCGGCGCTGCCGATCGCCCGGTCGTCGTCGAGTCTGCCGGCGACCGGGCTGAGCTGCCACCTCCAGAGCCGGTACACATCCGGTACACCAGACAACGAGAAACGACCCCTGACATTGCGAGACGTTGAGAACCCGTTCCGCAGGTCAGAGGCCGTTTCCGGTCCTGGCCGCAGGTCACAAACCTGCCAGGATTAAATGTCGTAGTAGAGCGCGAACTCGTACGGGTGCGGGCGCAGGCGCAGCGCGTCGATCTCGGTCTCGCGCTTGTAGGTGATCCACGTCTCGATCAGGTCCGGCGTAAAGACACCGCCCTCGAGCAGGTACTCGTGGTCGGCCTCGAGGGCCTTGAGCACGTCCTCGAGCGAACCCGGGACCTGCTCGACGTTGGCCAACTCGTCCGGCGGCAGCTCGTACAGGTCCTTGTCGACCGGGACGGGCGGCTCGATCTTGTTCTTGATGCCGTCGAGACCGGCCATGAGCATGGCCGAGAACGCCAGGTACGGGTTCGACGACGGGTCGGGACAGCGGAACTCCAGGCGCTTAGCCTCGGGGTTGTTGCCGGTGATGGGGATCCGGATGCAGGCCGAGCGGTTGCGCTGGCTGTAGACCAGGTTAACCGGCGCCTCGAAGCCCGGCACCAGCCGGTGGTAGCTGTTCACCGTGGGGTTGGTAAAGGCCAGCAGCGACGGGGCGTGGTGCAGCAGGCCGCCGATGTAGTAGCGGGCGGTGTCGGACAGCCCGGCGTAGCCGACCTCGTCGTAGAACAGCGGAGCGCCGTCCTTCCACAGCGACATGTGGCAGTGCATGCCGGAGCCGTTGTCGCCCATGACCGGCTTCGGCATGAACGTCACGGTCTTGCCGGCGGCGTGCGCAGTGTTCTTGATGATGTACTTGAACAGCATCAGGTTGTCGGCGCTCTCCAGCAGCGCACCGAACTTATAGTTGATCTCGGCCTGCCCGGCGGAGCCCACCTCGTGATGGCCGCGCTCGACGACCATGCCGGCCTGCTCGAGCTGGACTGCCATCTCATCGCGCAGGTCGGCGTAGTGGTCGGTGGGGGTCACCGGGAAGTAGCCGCCCTTGGTGCGCGGCTTGTAGCCCAGGTTGCCGCCTTCCTCGTCCCGGCCGCTGTTCCAGGCGGCCGCTTTCGCGTCGATCTTGTAAAAGGTCCCCTGCGGCTGGGAGTCGTACTGCACCGAGTCGAAGATGTAGAACTCGGCCTCGGCGCCGAAGAACGCGGTGTCGGCGATGCCGGAGCCCTTGAGGAACGCCTCCGCCTTTTTGGCGATATTGCGCGGGTCTCGGGAGTAAGCCTCGCCGGTCAGCGGGTCGTGGATGAAGAAGTTGAGGATCAGCGTCTTGCGGACGCGGAACGGGTCCAGCTTCGCGGTCGT
>JAABUM010000487.1_pt1 | contig 69519 bp, 124 predicted proteins | sample 5559161 | NCBI WGS metagenome assembly JAABUM01 (sample SAMN10711868, study PRJNA513369) | rock metagenome | isolation source: Antarctica rocks | place: Antarctica: Victoria Land, Siegfried Peak nord
CATCGTCCATATTTGAGTATTTCTTTTCAGCCATTTCAGTTTGCAAAACAACACGACATAGGGTTTGGGCTGCGTGTGGACGTCCGCCGGGGGAGCATCAACTTCCTCCTTCACAGGGCTCTATCATTTGAAATATGAGATGCACACTTTCCAGGTGCAAGAGGCCGGGCACGCAGACACACTGCACACGCTCCCATCCGCTGGCCGCGGCAACGCAGCGCACCCGTCGCATGCCTCGTACCAGAGCGCCAGTCTGCTGCAGCGGCTGATGGCGAGGGGCACTGGGCTGAAGGCCGGCTCCACGCTGCAGCTGACAACTCACGGCACCCTCAGCTTCCCTGCGACCTCCGATAGAGCAGGTGCGTGTTATATGATCCCGCAAGATTTGTCAGCAGTGTCGCACATGATGCTGCTGGGTTGTGCAGCATCCGGCAACTGCACCTACGCCACAGCAAGTGCAGGAAGCACGTTGGCGGGTACGTGACAACTGAATGCACCCTGTCAAAGCTCGGACACTGACAAGTGCACTTTGCTTTCTGCAGCGCCAGCCAGGCGCACGCAACCAGCTGCGGCAGCGACCGCCGCCGGTGCCTGGGGTGTCCTGCGCAACATGCTGCAGGAGTTCCCCGGCTTCCGCTGGGCCGGCGTTGACAACGACGCGTCCGCAGCCTCTGGCACGCAGAGTGCCATGCATGCGGGCGCTGACGCCTTCGGCTGCGCTTCAGACGGTGCGTTACCGATTTGTTTGTTGTGGCCTGACCGTCTGACTGAGCAGCAATGTTGCAGCTCTGCGATCGACAGCTTCAAATTCAACGTATTCAGAACTCAATCTCCAGTCAGCACCTGCCTTCGTCGGTGAACAGGCCGATCGTGCTGACCGCAAACTCAGCACGTCCTTTTGACGGACGAACGCAAAGTGCTGCTCTGTTACAGGAGGCCACCTGCGCAGGCTTGACGGCACTGCAACTGACGACACTGCATCTGCTGATTTCTGCTCTCTCATCGGAGACAAATGCCAATGCTCTTTCCTGTGAAGGCGCGGCATGGTGGACGCCGCGGCTGCTGCCGGTGGAGGCGCCACAGCAGCAAGCGGGCGCGCTGCCGGAGTGGCTGGCGGGCCGCGCCCTGTTGGTCACCGGCGGCCTCGGCAGCCTGGGCGTCCTTTTCAGCCTGTGGGCCGTCCAGCAGGCGCGCCTTTGCAGTACAAGCTCGCAATTGAGCTGCTGCGCTTTGGTTAAATGGTTCGACATCATCAACTCGTGCTTGTGAGCTGCCATGAACATCACTCTGCACAGTCGCTGTACTTTGGCATGTGCACATTCATCTCCTGGTGTGCAGCCTCAAAACGACACGTGTTCTCGTTGCTGCAGGGCGTGCAGTACCTGCAGCTCACCGACTGGGCAGGCCAGCTGCCGGCGCTGCTGCTGCGCGCATCTTCTGGAGCGCTGCTGTCGCTGGCGGTCACGGACCTGGCGACTGCGGAGGGCGCAGCGGCGGCGGCAGCAGGAAGCGGCCCTTGCGGCGCCGCGCCGCCGCGCGCCGCCGTGCTGCACACCGCAGGCGAGTACTCATGTAGATGTCATCTACGACTGGAGGATCGGGGTGTCAACTCACGTGCTGTCGATCCTTACCACCCGCGTGGCTTGCAAGGGACTTCAAACACCTGCAGAATGTGCGCCACTGTGCTGTGGGTCTCGTCCCTCATGGACTCAGCCTCTCGTACAAAACCTCATGTTTGTATTCACAGGCGTGCTGGAGGACGGGGCCCTGGCGAAGCAGACGCCCGGCTCCTTCCGGCGCGTGGCCGCCGGCAAGGTGGCCGGCCTGGCGGCCCTGGAGCGACATTTGGGCGCGCTGCCGGTCCCTGGCCTGGCGGCATTCAGCAGCGTCAGCTCCATCGTGGCCCCGCTGGGGCAGCCCAACTACGCCGCGGCAAATGCGTCGCTGCCCGCCTGGGCCAGCGCCAAGGCCGGCCAAGGTGAGACGCTTAGTTACTCTAGTGAAGTTTGTGTAAAATTGCAGCAGTCCCAACTGTGCGGCCGCAAACGCGTCGCTGTCCGCCTGGCCAGCGCCAAGGCTGCGCAAAGTGAGACACTTGGACTGTGAACGTAATTATCAGTAGCACCGGTGTTCTGCCCCCTGGGGCACCCCAATCACACCCGCTGCAAACCCATAGCTGCGGCACAATTCTGAGAGACCCGCCTGTATGCACACATGATGCTGAGGAAACGAAACTCTGAAATCTGTGCATTCACTATGAGGACACGAGGCTGCCTAGATTCCGGCTCTGGTGCCTCGAGCGCTGCCCACCCTGCCTCTGGGGGCAGTGCTTGCGTGCTGCTCGGCCCGGTGGAAGGCGTCGCCTCAGTCTCAAAGTGATCGACCAGAGAGGGGGCGGAACCGGATGTGCATAGCAGTTTGCCATTGCCACCGCCTTGCGAAAAAGCAAGCGCCAATAACCGACCTGAGGCAACAGCACTTGAGTATTTGAAACGATTGATGTGCTTGCCTGCAGGCTGGGCGGCGGTGAGCATGCAGTGGGGCGCCTGGGCGGGCACCGGCATGGCGGTCACGCACAACCTGCTGCCCCGCATCATCAAGTCCGGTGCGCCTTGCTACTACCTGCCTTGCTATCTCCTGCCTCTCAGTTACATCTTTTCTGGGTGCACGGAGCATCCTCTAGCCAGAAAACAAACCATCAATTAGCGTTCGGACACAAGTCGATGCATGCTGACGACTGAGACTGCTATTTACGTAACCCTGCAGGTCTGGGTGTGGTGTACCCCGAGAAGGGCCTGGCGGCGCTTGCCGCCACGCTGTCGCTGCCGCCCGCCTCCTGGCGGCCGCAGCGCGTGGCGTCGCCCTTCGACTGGCCCAAACTCATGGCCGGCGCCACCCACATCTTCCCGCTCTTCTCCGAGCACGCTGGTTTTGCGGCGCCGGCGCAGCCCGCCGCCGCTGCAGCTTCCACGGCAGCGGCATTCAGCAAGGCCAGGCGTGCCGGCAGGGGCCGCACAAGGGCGCTGCAGCCGCGGCGGCCGCCGGCGGCCGCCGCAAAGGCGGACGCCGCGACCGTTCAGGCGGCGGTGGCGGAGGTGGTGGCCGGCATGCTGGGCGCGGCAGTGGATCCGGCACAGCCGCTCATGGAGGCTGGCCTCGACTCCCTGGGTGGGCATTGCATTGCAGAAACACCTAGCATGCACATGCATGGATTGTTGCACTGGTCCGCGGCACTGTGAAAGACAGCACGCTGTGCTGTAGCAAGTGTGTTCAAGCTCCCAGTGCACCGACTGATGGGCTCGTGATGACCCTCAGAGCCGTCTCGAACTCCACGCTCGGGTCACTGGGAGCTGACGCTGCACAGCCACATCAGACAATGACCGCAGCATGCAGGAATCATTTTGAAAGAGTAGTGTTTGCTTCACAAGCCACAGAGTTCACCATTGGCTCATATTGCACAGGCGCCGTGGAGCTGCGTAACAGCCTGGGCGCCCGCTTTGGGGTGGAGCTTCCGGCGACCGTCACCTTCGACTACCCCACCATCACGACCCTGGCTGGCTACCTGGCAGGTGTGCTCCCACTTGACTGACGGAGAAAACTTGTGCATGTGACCAGGACTGCGCCGGAAAAGGACAGAACAAATGCCATGCGCAGGTTGAAGGAACGCCAAGTGTGCACCTGAAGGTCCTGGCACCGAAGACTGTCACGAAGCACTTGCTGACATGAAAGGTCACACATCGCGCAGGCATCATCGAACCAGCAGCGAATACGGAGGTCGTGGAGGAGATTCGTTCCTTCGCTACCGCTCAGCGCCGCGGCCGCTCTGGCCGCAAGTCCAAACGCACGCAGCCCGGCGGCGTCAGCGCCGCAGGGCTGACGCCCCGTGATGACATTCTCCGCGACGTCGCCGCCATTGTGCAGCAAGTGCTGGGTGCCGCCGTGCCGCCGGACCAGCCGCTCATGGAGGCCGGCCTCGATTCCCTCGGTGGGGGTGGTTCGTTGGTCTGTATCCTGTCAGGATGCACATGTCGCAGCACAGTCTGCAGGAATGCAGGTTGCCAGGTCGCCAGCTTCTGAACCCAAGATGTGCAGCTAGTTTCATGCCCTACCACAGCGCAATTGTCATATGGTCATGAAGCCGGCTTCTAAGCCGGTGATACCACTGTTCCTGCCCTGATCTCCAGCCCTGCTTGTGTGTTGCACCGCGCACAGGCGCTGTGGAGCTGCGCAATGCGCTGAGCGGCAAGTTCGGCGCCGAGCTGGCGCCGACGGTCACCTTCGATCACCCCACCGTTGCTGCACTGGCGATCTACCTGGCTTCAACGGCTCAGCTGGAGCAGGTGCATCCTCGAATCCCGTAATACGAATTGGAAAGCGCCTTGGCTTCCGCCTATATTTTCGGAATGACGGCGGGATTGATGGCTTCGGACCCTGGACTACACCACAGCTCCAGTGATGTTGGCTTGAGCTTTTGGCTCGCTTAAAGCCAGCATGACGTGACATTCGTGGATCCAGAGTCCAGAGACTCGACAGACTATCGCCGTACAAGCTACTGGCCAGCTTGTTGGCTACCTTGCCCTGTGCATGACGCCGCTTCCTTGCTGCGCAGATTGAGGCCTACCAGGCGCCTGCCGGCGTGGACGAGGCAGTAGTGCTGGCACGTGTGCAGGCGGTGGTGGCCGGCATCCTGGGCGCTGCTGCGCCGCCCGACCAGCCACTCATGGAGGCCGGTATCGACTCCCTCGGTGCGCACTTTCTCACCTCGCATAGAAGCAAGCACTATGTCGGCAGCCTACAGCATGCGGCATGATGGCCGACCGGTCAGGGCACGCTTCACTCTGGCAAACGAGCATCAGACAAGTGCTCGCTTGTGCACCTTGATGGATTTGCAGCCGATGCCCTCGGATGACAGCGCCTTCCTGCAATGGTGCAGGAGCGGTGGAGCTGCGCAGCCAGCTGGCCACGGAATTCGCCCTGGAGCTTCCCGCGACCGTCACGTTCGACCACCCCACCGCCGCCGCACTGACGGCGCACATCGTCGCGGCGCTCGCCGATTCAATTACCAGCTTCAACCTTCTCCCCGGTCGGCTGTCCCTGGCCGGCTCGGAGCTGAGCTCCTGGTCCTCTGAAGACAGCGGCAGAGGCGGCGCCGCGCACGTGGCAGGCGTGTCAGGACGCTGGCCCGGCAGTGACTCCGGCGTCGCGGGCTTCTGGGACGCATGGCGCACCGAGAAGGATTTGCCGCAGGTATCTGCTCCAAATTGGCTGTGACTTAACGTACATGCACGGCGTCTAGAAACTAGCAGCACAATCATGTTACACAGTGCATCATGGTCGGTGATCCTCATGATTGTTCGTCTCTGAGTTGCCGTGTCCGGCAGTGAAGAAGACCGAAACTCCTGAGCCCAAATCATGTGCAGAGCGCTTGTTCCTGCGCACCCCGTTTGACGCCGCTGTCAAATGCCTACAAGTGACAGCTGGTGCCTGCCGCGCTGTAGGTGGTGCGTGGGACATCAAATTCTATTGTGGGAATGGGGAAAGTCGAGGAACACTGAACAAACAGAAACATAAGTACACGGGACTGTCTTTCCGCAGGTGGTGCCTGCGCAGCGGTGGGACATCGAGGTTTACTATGCGCCGGATGCGTCCCGCAACCTCACCATGGACGTGCGCCTGGCGGCCTTCGTGACCGGCTTCGACAGATTTGATGCCACCGCCTTTAGGTGCGCACATGCTGCAAGACCGACAAGTTCATGTCTTCTTTGTCCTCAAGATCAAAGCACTCGAGCACTGCAGCTGCCACCCGACGGGCTGACAGCGGCAGCCTCGTGATGCTGTAGTGCATGTCTGCCACCCAGCTCTCTCTCTGGCATCATCGTCACTCGAGAGGCACGTATGAAAAGGTACGTTTCTTGCCGAACAGGCTGTCAGCGGCGGAGGCGCAGGGCATGGACCCACAGAACCGCATCCTGCTGGAGCAGTCGGCGCTGGCGCTGACGGACGCCGCGCCTGCTACAGGGCCGCTTGCGGACACCCGCACCGGCGTCTACATCGGCTGCATGTACCAGGTGCGCAGACTGGGGGTTCTAGAATCGGGGTTGCCAGGATTCGCCAGGGAGCTACATGCACCTGACGGTAATGTGCTGTGCGCCCGCACACTGGTGTCCTCCTGTGCACCACAGGAGTACCAGCAGCTGCACTACAACTTGGGCCACAAGATTACGGCCATCGTGGCGACCGGCAATGGCCTCGCCTACTCCACCGGCCGCCTGTCCTACACCTTCGGCCTGCAGGTGGGGAATCTCGCGTGACGAAACATTCAACATCAGCACCTTGTTGATGCGCTGCTGCAGCTAATTGCTGCACCGAAGGGCGATGATGTCCGAGATCCCCTCCACCCTACAGTAGATGAACTGAGCGCCGTTTGGCCTGAGAAGAGCATCTGATACTGAGCCCTTGTGTTTCTTGCTGAGCGATGTCTGCTACAGTGTTGTTCAGGCTTCATCATATGAGCACTGGTCACAGCAGACTGACTATATTAAACTCACCTGACTGGCACTTCGCAGGGCCCAAGCATCAGCACCGACACCGCCTGTTCCTCCTCCCTGGTGGCGGCGCACCTGGCGCACCGCCACCTGCTGGCCGGCGACACCCAGGCGCGCCTATATCAGCTCCATGCACGTTGTTCATGCCATCTGACAACCCGGATCATTCTGAATACATGCTGCCACCTATCGTGCAACGAAAAATGGAGCGCGGTTCGAATGTAGCTGTAAGGAAAAAGGTCAGAAGTTGCTCAAAGAACAAAGCTCGCATAGATCATCGTTTCTATCCTGCAGGCGGGGCTGGCGGGCGGCTCCAACACGCTGCTGCTGCCCATCACCAGCTGCACCATCGCGTCACTGGGCGCGCTGTCGCCCTCCGCCCGCTGCAAGACCTTCGACGCCAGCGCTGACGGGTTCGACCCATTACAACAGATATTTTCGATTTTGTCGCAGTTTGTCACATCGTGTTCCTTTCATGTCCTGTCAACCTCAGGACGCTGACGCCGCCGTCACTGTCGGAGACCACCTGGCGGCAGTGAGGCAGGTGACGCGCCGGGTGTTGGGCAGGAACCTTCATGCAGAGCATACAGGCGCCTACCAGATACCCTCCCAATTTCTTGATACAATAATGCCTGTCTCGCCGATAGGTATGGCCGCGGAGAGGGCTTTGCCGTGGCGGTGCTGGCGCTGCCGCCTTCGAGTTCCGCCGGCGCGCCGGTGCCGGCCGCCGTCATCGTGGCGTCGGCGGTCAACCAGGACGGCCGCTCCAGCGGCCTGACGGCGCCCAATGGCCCTGCGCAGACGCGCCTCATTGCGGGCGCGGTCGAGGGCTCCGGCTATGACGCCGCAGACACCAAGCTGGTGAGTTCACCTGCACTCTGCTGCTGCTGAGGCAGTTCATTTTAGACCTTCTATTTATGTGGCAGCGCCGGTCATGGCCTGTCACGGCGCTGACCTGCTTGATGGCCAGGCGCCACAAGCACGCTCCACGCTCCACGCACCACACATCCATGGCTGTTCATGGTCTAGCAAGTGCCGCACAGTGCTGCGCTGCACTTGCGGGCACAGTCACAGCCATCCAAGTGTCCTACACACACATTGCATGTCGGTTCAAAATGAGCGCACTGGCAGCGATCGAATAGCCACCCCTACAATAGGAAGGATTAGCCTTCGAAAAGCCTCAATCCGCTGCGTGACAGCAGAGTTCGTGTTTTACTTCCCTGCAGGTGGCGCTGCACTGCACGAGCCTGCTGGGCATCTGATTTGCCCAAGGCAACCAGCCACAGCCAATATCCTGGAGTTTAATATGAATGGGATGTAAACATGCGTTGTGCTGCTGCATACAGGTTGCGCTGCACGGCACGGGCACGCCGCTGGGCGACCCCATCGAGGTGTCGGCGCTGGGGCAGGCGCTGAACGCCCGCGGCCGCGCCCGCAGCCAAGTCGCAATTGCCGCCGTCAAGTCGTGCTACGGGCACACAGAGGGCGCCGCCGGCCTGACAGGTGACACCCTGTTTGCATCAGCACAGCTGTAAATCGGCAGGGTATCCAGCAATCTTGAATGTGGAAACCTCGACTATAAGTCCATCAATGCCGATGTCCTCGGGTCGTGGGCATGTGACAGCAAGGCGCCCTGCGCAGTTCTGCCGGCACTTTCTGATGCTTCGGATGGCGCCTGTTTGGGATGCTTGTCAACTCACGATGGCCACCAGACCGCTGTATTACGCTGCCATCAATGACGCTCAGTAGCAGTGTGCAAACAGAAGTGTTCTTGGCATCAACATTCCTTCACACTGCTCTACTGCAACGTGCAGGCCTTGTGGCGGCAGCCGCCGCGCTGCGGCACCGGGCGCAGCCACCGGTCATGAACCTGCGCAACCTCAACCCCTATGTGGCGTCTGCGCTCACAGACTGGCGCAAGGTCGCCACCAACCTGGCCGCGGCCGTGCCCAGAGGTGAGACGAACAATGGGAGGTTCCTATTTGTTGTGCATTGCTGCGACAGTTGCACAAGGCTGGTTTGGAGATTGCAACGTGTGCAAGGAGATTGGCACCAGCGGACGGAACCAGAGGCTTGAAGGACGCACGGCTTTCGCAGGCATGATATTGAAAGTCTCTTCCCTCATGCCGCAGGGTATGCGCCGATGGCAGAGTGGTCAGCGGATGCGTGCGCGGGCACCAGCTCCTTCGGCATGAGCGGCACAAACGCCTATGCCCTGGCTGTGCACCCCGAGGAGCTGTGCTTCAGCGCCACCACCAACAAACCGCCCATCTGGCAGCGGCTTAGGTACGAAAGTGTTCCGACAACGATTTTTGTCGCACCATGAGCAGCAGTGTGCAGCGCGCCAGTGCCATCTCCAAATGATGCAGACACTCCGAGCATGAATCCATGCAGTGTTGCTGCTCGATTCCATGTGATATCTTGGGATTTTGCGGTTTCTTCACAGATTCATGCAGATCTGCAAACAGAGCTTTGTGGGCTGTGCCCTCGTCTCGAGACGGCACGCCATGAATGAAGCGCCTGTTCATATGCTCGGAGCCGCACGCACTCTCTCGCAGTGCAGGTCTGGCTGCTCCACGGGTGAAGAGAATCTGGAAAATGCAAGATGCATTATACTCATTCGAGAATCGACTGCACAACATTTCTTGCAAATGCACAGGTACTGGCCGCTGCCGATCCCCTACCTGCTGGCCGATGTGTGCACCGTGTCCGCCGGCCACGTGGTGCAATTCCGGCTGGACCCCAACCACCAGCAGCTGTCCTTCCTGCACGACCACGTGGTCTCCGGCACCTGCCTCGTGGCCGGCGCGGTGTTTTTCGAGATGGCAGCGCTCGCTGGGCGGCCGCTGTTCGAGGACGGGCTGCAGGACGACTCCAAAACCCTGGCCGCTACAGGGTGCACGATCCCCGCGCCCATGCTGCTGCTGGACCCGGAGGCTGGCGCCTCGCCGATTGTCACGTGCGACGTCGACGCGCGCAGCCGCGCCATCCGGGTGTGCTCCGAAGGCGGGAAGCTCAATTGCAGCCGCGTGACGCCTGTCATTACTCATCTGACTGCCAACCTGGCGCTCATTTCAGAGGCAGCATCTTCTTCGACTTCCACCGCGTCCGCGCCAAGCAGCACGGCCGCCGGCAGCAGCGATGCGGCGGCAGACAGCCAGGCAGCAGCAGGCGGCCAGGCAAGCAGCAGTCCGGCGGCCGCGTCTGCCTTCTCGCTTGCGGCGGCGGCCCGGCGGGTGCTGCGCAGCACGACGCGTGCCATGCGGCGCACGGCAGAAGTAGCGAAGGCGGCGAAAGACCGCGGCCTGGCAGAGCTGGCTCTGGACGTGCAGCGGCACATTGCCGGGCGTGCGGGCCACCCCGCGGCGGTGGACGCCTGCATGCACATTGCCGCCGCGCTGGCAGAGGTGTGGATTGTGGCTGTCTGGCCAGAGGCATTGCTGTTGTATCATGCTGCGCAGTTTCTGCTTGCCCAGTCAAGTTCATTCAGCTCTGTGTCTGGTGGATCAGCTGTCACTGATGATTCTGCACAGACAGCACCGGTTCTAGTCTCTGAAGCGGTTTTGTCGCAGGCTGGCGAGGACGGTGAGCCGGCGCCGTTGCGGGTGCCGACCACAGCGGCGGCGTACGCGCCGCCCGCAGAGCTGCAGGACAACAACGGCTGGGCGGCTGCCGTCATTCAAGGTGCTCGTGATCATGAATGCATTCTAGTCGGACCAGTGAAGCAAAGTGTGCTGGTGTCAACATCCAGCAGGTGCAGGGCTGGGCAAAACTTGCAAATTGTTCAGGAAGCTTAATTTCTTCGAGCTGCTCTCCCCTGTGCACAGGTTTCCTGCCGGACGGCTCTGCGCTCAGCAGCTTCCGGCTGGTTTCCGCCTTCCGCCGCGCCGGTGGCCTGGCGCGCCTGTCGGGCCTGCAGGCGAAGGCGCAGGCGCCGCCGAAGTGCGTCGCGGCGCCGGCGCCGCCGCAGCTCACTTACTCCCTGCGCTGGCTGGCGGAGGCGCCGGCGCAGCAGGCCGCGGCCAGCAGCATTGCCCTTCTGGCGGCGGGACACAAATGGACCCTCGATTCCGGCAAGCAGAAGTAAGTCTCTTGGTGTCATGCCTGCTGCAACTGCACAATTGTGTTTGACATGTTCGTGCATTTGCAGGAAGATATGCCCTTTCCATGACACCAGCAGCCATTGCTTGTCTGCCCTTGATCTGTGAGGTCTCGCTTTGGCGTCTGGACACATGTCACACCTGTGCAGGTGGCGGTTTGCCGTGCCTGCAGCAGGGCAGCCGGCGATGGCCGACATGTTCCTGGTGCAGCATGCCTTCAAGGCGCTGCCAGCCGGCGGCAGCGTCTCGCTCGCCACGCGCAGCGTGCAGGGCGCCTCCACTGCATATTCCATCACACCAGGTGCATCTGCTGCACCTGCCTATCTAAAGACAGTTTCTGTGCACTGCAGAAGATGCTCCATACATCCGAGTCTACATTCAGCCTGCGTTGCTATGTCCTCCGAGCTCCAGGTTCAAAGACATATGCCTGCACTGCTCAAGCAGGTGGTAGCCAGGCGATAACAGAGCGCGGCGCTGCTGCTTGGGGCCTCCTGCGTGTCGCATCATCCGAGCGCAAGGTGGGGTTCTGTTGGATGGGCACGTCTTGTGAATGCGCGGGACATCTTGCATCAGGCACTTCTGGACTATCTCTGTATCGTGATTAGGCACCCGCACACCAGCTGATCTTCCCATATTCATCCTGCAGGAGCTGTCGTGGCACGGCGCGGACGCCGACCGCACTGCAAGGTGGACCTCCGAGTCTGCATCGAGCGACGCCTTTGGCTCGCTGGCGGCGAACGGCGCGGCGCTGGTGCCGCGCCTGCTGCCAGACGGCGACAGCAGTGCCAAGTTCGATGGCACCCGCGGCCTGACGACCGCAGCCGATGGCCGCATCCTCATCAGTGGTGGCCTTGGCGGCGTGGGGTCCCTCATCGGCGCCTGGCTGGCGGCATCGGAAAACAAAAACGCAGAAGTGATGCTGCTGGGCCGCTCCGGACGCTTCGCGTCATCTCCCCTGATGGCGGCCCTGCAGCGTTCTGGCAGTCCCGCTACCATGGCGCGCTGCGACGTCAGCATCGCCGAGGAGGCGGCGGCGGCGGCGGCAGGAAGCGGAAAGCCGCTGGCGGGCATTGTGCATGCCGGCGGCGTGCTGGCTGACGGCATGGTGCCCAACCAAACCGCTTCCAGCATCCGCACCGTCTTTGCGCCCAAGGTGCGAAGGTTCCAGATATGGTGGGTTTCCATTCGCTGCAGAGCGTGCAGGCGCACAGGCTGTCAAAAGATGGCATGCGCGACGATGACTTGCATCGAGGTTCCGAGCTACATTGAGTGACATGATGGAGGAAGCTGAGCTCAAGTCCTGCCCGACTGTGATGCCTCGTTGTTGGCCTATAATGTATGTACACCGACTGCACAAAGGTCTGACCATTCCTCAACTTCTGTTTCAGGTCACGGGACTGCAGCAGCTGCGGTCCGTTGCCGCCGCGCAGCCGCTGGCCTTCTGCAGCGGCTTCTCCAGCGTCGCCGCCTTTATCGGCTCGGCCGGGCAGGCCAACTATGCCGCAGCCAACTCCGTGCTGGACGCTGCCGCAGCGTCCATGCGCCTGGCGGGCGTGCCAGGTATTTGAACGCCTTTTCCGGCAAGGTTACTGCATCGCTGCATGTCGCCAGACCTGCATGGGCCGCAAAGCTGCATGGCGATGATGCTAACAAACGCCAGATTGACAGGCCCGTGATATTTCTTTTCCCAGACCTGAGCTCTGCATGCATATCCCGGATGCATTTGGCCGCGCTGGCCGCAATAATGAGCGTTGCTGCATGGTGCAACTTGGCATAAGTCGTCAACAGCACACTCGCCTCCCAGACTGCAGAGCGAAAAAAGACAACCCGTGTCAAGTGACAAGCCTTTGCGGCTCATGCACATGTTTTAGCTGCTGAGGTCCGCAGAACTGACGACACGCATAGTGCACGACTGCTGCCAGGTTCGGTGTCGACAGAAAAGCCGTAAATTGACCTTGTAATCGTGCTGCCGCAGGCCACACGGTGCAGTGGGGCGCCTGGGCGGCCGTCGGCATGGCGGCGGCGTCCGCCGCAGCGCTGACCCGCATCCAGCGCTCCGGCATGGGCATCATCCCGCCTGCCACTGGCCTGGCGGCGCTTCAGCAGCTGCTGTCGGCTGCGGGCCCTGCCACGGCTCAGGTGCTGCACTTCGTCGCCGCTTGAGTGCGATATTGCAGGACGTACAGCAAAACTGCTGCATTGTGCCAATGCAACTGAGCGAATGACGGGCAACACTCTTCATTCGTCACACTCATAGGGTGAAATGCACCATTGCTCTACACCGTGCCTAGTTGCTGCGCCATTCTGAATTGTTGTCTGTGAACACACGCTCGTGGCGATTGGCATGAATTTAGGTGTCTGTCTGTCCCGTCCAGCCTGCCTACCTTCTTGCGGCGCTGCAGTTGTTTGTGCTGTAGATGAGCAACAGCTGCACAGAAGTGCTGAAGTCACACATGATTGCTGCTGTTGCAGACGCTGGCCAGCCCCTTCGACTGGGCGCTGCTGCTGCGCGGCGCGCCCGCTGTGCCGCCTGCGCTCGGCGAATACGCAGACGCGCCACTTGCCGCCGCCGCTGCCGCTGCTAAGGCTGCGCTGCCGGAGCAACCTACATCAGCACCGCGTGCGCGCGTCTCCAGGCGGAGGCGCCAGCCGGCTGCCGTGCAGGTTCGCAGAGAACTGCATTTCAACGACTGCCAGTGTTAGCTTGCTGCCTGCTGCAGAGCTATCCCCTGACGCACCGTCACAGCAGCAGCACCATACTGGCTGCTGCCAAGTATGTGTCCGACGGAACGACACTTTGCTGCAGGCACCGGGCCGAGACATCGCCGCCATTCAAGCAGACGTGGCCGCCACGGTGAGGAGCGTGCTGGGCGGTGACGTATCTGCTGACGCGCCGCTCATGGCAGCTGGCCTCGACTCGTTGGGTGCGCTGCCCAGCACCAATGTCAATATCGCAATCATATTGCTCCCAGCTCCTCAAAGACCTAGAGACAGGTGCATTCCTGACCACCTGGCAATCACACCATGATGTGCTGATCATCATCTGGATAGATGTGTGTGCCGTACAGACCATCAGCGACAATCATGTCCCTATCCTGTAGATTAGACAGACAGCATCCATGTGAGTCGGCGTGCAGCACCTGACACTGCTCGCAGACACACGAGCAATGTGAGGCCCAGCTCCAGCTTGACTGGGATGCAAACAGCTGTTTTTCATCAGCCAGCGCATTGATGCCTGCGCTCTGCAATATGGTGCATCGCTGTGAAGGTATCCTAGAAAATGCAACCAGATATGTATAGAACCGCACGGTCGCTGTGGAGCTGTGCGACGCGCTGAACGCCAAGTTTGGCGTGGAGCCGTCGCCGATGCTCACGTAAAACTTCAGCAGGCTGTCCCTGTGCATGCCATAGCTGTCGCGGACGGTCATGCTGGACTACCCGTCGGTCATTTGAGACCGACAGGCTGAGTCTGCGTCCACGTGAAGGTCCACTGAGCTTCCTATTTGCCATGCGCCACAGGGGCTGTGGAGCTGCGCAATGCGCTCAACGACAAGTTTGGCGTGGAGCTGTCGCCGACGGTCACGCTGGACTACCCGTCGATCATTGCGCTTGCCGGGCACCTGGCGGCGCAGCTGCCGCAGACACCGGCGGGTGACGCGGCTGCTTGGGACCACGAAGACGAAGATATCGAGCTGCAGGTCAGATCTGATTCAGACTCGTGACATAATGCCTGTAGCTTTCAGATGGAACATCACCTGACCAGCAGCTGCTGTACTGGCTGACGATACAGATGGACACTGGCTCTTTCTGGCATCTGGAAGATCGGTACCCATACGAAACTCATGGGGTTGCCTCCCTTCTGGCAACAGGCCTCGGCTCGTCACACTGGGCCGTCGCTGGAGCAGGTCGCCGCGGAGGTGCAGGCGGTGGTGGCGGGGCTGGTGGGCCATGCCGTCAGCGGCGACCAGCCGCTCATGGAGGCCGGCCTCGACTCCCTGGGTGCGGCTTCTGCAGGCATCTTCTGCCTGTTGTTTCTCTGATAGTTTCGTTCTGCTGCGCATTCTGGTCGGGGTAACATGCAGTCTTTGATCCTGACGCGAGCCAGCTGCAGGCCTGGATGTGGCGGATGATGGGTAATGCATGCGACTCCTAACCCGCCCCTCCCAGATCTGGACGTGTTCGTGTTGGGCGTGCCAGTGGCAGTCCCTTTCCTGCTTGGCAGGATGATATGCGCTCGAGGTTTGCTCACTGCATGAAGAATCGCTTGTGATCGCGTCATTTCCGCAGGTTCCGTGGAGCTGCGCAACTCGCTGGGCGACAAATTTGGCGTCGAGCTGCCGCCGTCGCTGGCGCTGGACTTCCCGACGGCTTCTGCCATCGCCGCCCACATCGCCTCGCTCGTCGCCCCGTCGGCGGCGGTCGTCTCTGCCGGATCACTCTCCGACTGGGACCCAAGGGCTGCCGTCAGGACTTCGGATTATGCCAGGAACGATGTCGACCCGACGGCCATCGTGGGCATTTCGGCGCGATACCCCGGCGGCATCGCCAACCCGGCAGGCTACTGGGCGGCCATCTCCGCTGCGGTCGATTTGCCCCAGCAGGTGATTCCTCCAGCATATCTATGATACTGCCACACTTTCACGCGGGAGCAGAAAGCGTCAACCTCATCTGGGGGGTGGACATCAAAGCAGCTGTGGACCTATGATGTTTACAGCATGCGCCAGAGTGATGCCCTGATATGCAGACCAGCATGGCAACCACACCCAGCTGAAACCCAGCAGCACCGTTGACATGCTGACACGAAGCCAAACAGCACGTGAACTGAATAATGCTTGAGTTCTACATCTATTCATCTTACAGACGCCATTGGAACGGTGGGACATCGAGCAGCTGTACGCGCCGGACAACGCGTCGGGCAAGATGTACACCCGCCACGCCGCCTGGCTGGCGGGCGTGGAGCACTTTGACGCGTCCATGTTCGGCTTCTCCAAGTCCCAGGCCGTCGCCACCGACCCCCAGGTGCCGTACAATGCAAATGGTCCGTCTCAGGATCTGAAGTGCTGCTGACGCTGCAGTTTTGTCTGGCTGCATGCTGCTCCCACCAGCGCACAGCATGATGCTGCACCTGGACCACTGAGGCCGCAGTCATATGTCGTCCTGTGGCGCGTCAAGTGTTCCAGCTGTAGCACAAAACCCTGAGCCGCTAAGGTAGAGTCCTACACATGGTGCGGCACAGCATCTCATTTTGTTTCTGCTGTGACCGCAGCTGCGCATCATGCTGGAGGACACGACCACGGCGCTGGAGGACGCCAAAACAAATGGCGTGACCATCGCGCCGGGCGCGGACACCGGCGTCTACGTCGCCTGCATCAGCTTCGAGTACCCATCCGTCCTGGAGCGCGGCGGCGGCAAGGTACTGTCCCGGAACGCACCTGCCTGTTCCTGGCCGGCACACAAGTACATCCTGCCTCACATCTTCTGGACGTTTTGAGTTGTTCAGGTGTTCTGCGCATGTCGACTTGGTGTGCATGGTGCGGCACCTCATGGTGCTGTCGACTACTGGATGCAGGTGACGGCGGCAAGCGCCACGGGAAACGGCCTCAGCTTCATGGTGGGGCGCGTGTCCTACGGCCTGGGCCTCACAGGTGCAGACCCTCTACAGTATTCATCATGCCACCGTCCACTGGAATGCAAAAGCACGGAAGGCCCAACTCAGCTTCGACCCAGGTGCTCTGCTCGACAGCATCCGACAATGTGATCCTGATTTCTGCTGACGCCTGCATCTGCCGCTCGCAGGTCCCTGCATCGGGCTGGACACGGCGTGCTCGTCATCGCTGGTGACGACGCACCTGGGCGCCAACGCGCTGGCAGACGGGGAGGCGGGCTCCGCCGTCTCCGCCGCCATCAACCTCATGTTCTCGCCCACCATCACCGCCGCCATCTGCCAGCTACAGGTGCGCAACCGCAAGCTGGAGTTTGCCACTGGCACTGCGGCAGTGACCAATGGGCTGCAAGGGAGAACTAGGATTCAGTTGCACATGAGCTGGGCTGCCTGCGCGGTGCCATCTGCTGGAATGACGATGCTTGTTCGAGGTCAGCCGAAGGGGCTGCAGTCAGCGCTGTGCTGCCCGACCAACATCAGGAGCATGCCGATTGCTGGGCGACCAGTGGCTCGCTCTGGGTACATTCTGCTTTGTCCAGCCACTGAAGATGGTGCTCACGCACTTGAAAGCGTCCTTGCCATGACGAATCACCTTCGTTCCTGTGCTTGCACGCTACGGTGCCAGAATGCGCACTTGCCGCCACGCAGCCCTCGAGCCATTCGGTATCGCCGGTGCATCATATTGTGTGCCTGTCCTCTCGAAGACAATGCTGAGGGTTTAATCGAATCCGATTCGTCACCTCCACAGAGCCTGTCGCCGGTGGGGCGCTGCAAGACCTTCGAGGCGTCCGCCGATGGCTACGGCCGGGCGGAGGGCGCCGCGGCTATCGTGCTGGCGCCAACAAGCGACGGCGTGCGCGCATTTGGCCTGCTGGCTGGCAGCGCAGTGAATCAGGACGGCCGCTCCGGCACGCTCACGGCGCCCAACGGCCCGTCCCAGAGCGCCCTGGTGTCCAAGGCGCTCAGGTGCGGCCTGCCGAGAGACTTCCAGCCTATTGTTATACACCTGTAAAACCCTTGCTACAGTGGTCGCTGTGCCGTGGCAGGACGCCCAGAGTGGGTCCGCATGTGGAGTATACAGTGCAGCAAATTGATCATCCATCAAGCGCAGTCTTCTGAGGGATAGCCAGCAGTGTGTAGCATGCGTGGAGCGAAGGTGGTCATGGCAGCGATGCTAGATGCGCCAGATCGGCGCATCCACGGCGATGATGCCCACCTTCAGACGTGCTGTCAAGGACATCTTGCTGGAACTCAGTCTGAAAATTATTTGAAGTGGAGCACAGCCTTGCCGAGGTGCACGATGCCGTGCGAGCGGTCAACACCTGTGCTCTTCCCAGTAGGTGATTCAGGTGCTGCTGGGGAGTGATTCGTGTGCATAGCTGGTGACGTGTCTGCGGACTGCGTCGCGCTGGTGGCCATCCACCAACATGTGCCGCCGCCCCAATATGTGATGCCGCCGCACGTCCGCTGGCGCGGTTTTCCATGTTCATTACCAGTGTGCTGCTGCGACGCAGGGCTGGCGATGTATCAGCCGACAACGTCGCGCTGGTGGCCATCCACGGCACAGGCACGCCGCTGGGCGACCCCATCGAGGCGGGCGCGCTGGGGCAGGCGCTCGGCGGCGCCGCCGGGCGGCGGGGTGGCGGAAGCGGGAAGCAGCCTGCGCGGCCACTGGCGGCGCTGTCCAACAAGGCGTGCTACGGCCACACGGAGGGCACCGCCGGCATCACCGGCCTGCTGCTGGCCCTTCAGGTCAGTCCATCGTCTATCGTTTTCGTTTCCGGGCAGCTCAATTGCCTGGCAGACAATACCTATCAGTGATGTCATGAGGCTGCCCTCCCAAGAGCTGAGCAACCAGGCTGCTTTCCCAGCGCATTAGTAGACACGAGATAGGTATGCTTCGCTTTGTGCTGACGTTTCAAGACCAAGCCTTCATGATCTGTGATGTGATTTGTGGCGCAGGCGATGCGCTATGAGGGGCACGCGCCAGTCATGCACCTTTCCGCCATCAACCCCTACGTGTCATCCACCCTGTCCGACTGGCGCAAGAAGCAGAGCCTGGCAGCCTCGGTGCCGCGGCAGGCCGCACCCGCGCCGCAGCTGTCTTCAGGCGGTGGAGACCGCACCGTCGGCACCAGCTCCTTCGGCATGAGCGGCGTCAACAGCCACGTGCTGCTGCGGCCTGCGGCGCAGGATGCTGTGCCATCTGATGTCACGTCTCACGGGTGTGTTGCCGTTGTATGGCAAATTGCATGTCCACAAAAATGCTGCCATGTTGCACAGAAAGTACTGCTACTCAGATCCTGAAACTATTTTCCTTTTCTTGCGCGCAGTCCCTGGTCACGCACACGGCTGTTCGCCGTTCCCCACCCACACCAGCTGCTGCAGTCGGTCACGTCTGCCTCCAGCAGCCTGCTTTTGGCCGCAGACCTGCGCTCTGCTGTGCTCGCCTGCCTATGGACCCCAGCTTCATCGGCCGCGGCCACGGCTGCCATGCCAGCTGGCGCAAAGGCTTGGCTGCCCGCTGCGGTGCTCTGCAACATGGCCCTGGCAGGCACGCACATGCTGACAGAGGACAGCGGCAGCACTCGACCTGCACTGCTTGGTGTCAGCATCGCCGCCGGCAGCTTCAGCATCGGCCTGGCGGCAGGCGCGGCAGGCGCAGCCACCCTGGAGTGCCGACTGGACCGTGTCAGCGGCGCCGTGACAGTCACCTGCGGCAGCCGCAGCGGCCTCAGCGCAACGGCTGCTTTGACTGAGCCAGCTTGTGACGCCGCCGCCACAGCTGCTGATGTCATCAACACAAGCACGCGGCTGGCGAGCATGCTGGCACTCATGCAGCACGCAAAAGCGGCAGCGGCGCGCCCCGTAGCCACGGCAGCGGCGGCGCTGTCGCCGGATCACGCGCCATTCGCCTTCTCGCTGGCCCTGCAGTCCGCTGCCACCCTGCAGCAGGCGGCGAGGACGGCCACCCCAGAGCGCCACAGGCTGCCAACGCTGTCCGCCTGTGCAGCACTGCTTCCGGATTCCATTCTGGCAACCTCCGGGGCCGCCGCTGCAGACCGCATTGTCCACTTGTCGCCTTCAGTGGAGTCGGCACGCCGCCGGGCGACCAGCCACGAGCTGGCGTGCAGCAGCGCCGCCGGCGGCACCCTGCTCGCGGCATCCGGCCTGGTGCATGTTCTGCGGCAGGCGCCCGGCGGCGCTGCTGTGCAGCTGGCTGCCGGCACGACGCCTGTGCTGCAGACTGTCTGGCTGCCCTGGCAGCCGCAGGCGGCGGTTGCTGCCAAGCCCGCCAAGTGGGCGGTGCTCAGCTTCCGGCAGGCGTGCCCGCTGGCGGCGATCTGCCGCGCGTCGGCGAAAGAGCTGGCGGCCGTGTCATCTGTCAACCTCGTCCTCCGCCCCGCGCCTGCCGACGGCGGCGCAAGCGGCGGCAAGGCCGAACCGGATGCCAACGTCAGATTCTTTGCTACGGAAGCAGAGCTCGTGGAGGCGCTGCGGGCGCTGCGGCCTGACCACGTGTTTTGCGTGCAGCTGCCGCTCGCCGCTACAGGTGTGGGAGCACCTTTACGCTCTTCATCTGGCTCCTCGGACATCCTCTTCTCAGAGCCTGCAGCATATCTAAATTGTTGTGCACAAGCGGCACATGTGATGCAGTCGAGCACACTGCCTTGGCATGTTCATAGGTGCAGAGTGCCTCATTGTAGGTGAAAGCCTCAGCCGCCAGACCGCAGAGGCGGCCATGCTGTGGGGCGTGCGGGCGCACCTGGCGGCAGGCGGCCGCGCGCGCATGTCTCTGGTCACCTTTGGCGCCGAAGCGACAAATGCTGCGTCCGCTGCACCAGCGCCCGCCGCCAGGGCCGCAATCGGTGCGCACTTTGTCCTCTTGCACTGTTGTCATGCCCACGGCCCGACTTACATCGTGTATCTCCTGGCAGCACCCTCCGCCTGTCACTGTGCGCCTGCTGATTCAATCAGCCTTGCTGGCCAATCAGACGAGACATGTGCAACAGGGTGCACTCAAAACTCTACCTACGCACCCACACATGACCTGATGTTGCTCACTTGTGCAGGGCTGGCGCGCACGCTGTTCATGGAGAGCCGCGCCACATACGGCACCTCCATCGACCTGCCTGCCGACTCAGCATCTGCATCTAATTCCTCGACATCCCCAACTGCCGCCCTGCCCAGCCTGGTGGCGCTGCAGACGGCCGCCTGCGCCGGTGGCGAGTACGCTCTGCGGCTGGAAGCAGGAAGGTGGTCTACGCTGCGGCTGGTGCCCGCAGCACAGCCGGCGCCGCAGCCGGTGGTGCCTGCGCCACAGGCCGCTCTCGTTTCTGGCGGCGCAAAGGTGAGTGGAAACGTTCACCCACATGAAGGCCTTTGGCCAAGGAGCAGATGCATTTGCTGCAAACCACATTCCATGGCTGGCAAATGCAACATCCGGCTTCGGCTTGATCCCAGCATATTGTGATGCGACGGCCGTCATGATGATGAACAGGTCATCATGATGAAGGCTGCCTCTTGCGATGTACTGTTCCCATCCACCAATGAGGAACTCTGCCATGCTGCATATGGAATTCAGAATGTTTGGGACATCAGCAAGCGTCGCTGGCTGCCACGGCATGGCCAACAGTCGGCACAAATTCTACCAGGCATACATCAGACCCTGCGAGGTGCGCCTGCAATGCAGGGCCTGGGCCTGGAGTATGCTCAGCAGCTGGCTGCCGCCGGCTGCCGCTGCCTTGTGCTCACCGGCCGGGCCCCGCAGCTGTCCAAGGAAACCCTCATCGCCTTCGCCGCTCGCGGCGTCGCGGTGTTCACCGTCGCGGCGGACGCCGGCGACGCAGCGGCCTGGGCAGCGGTGCTCAGCTGGGCGCATGAGCGGCTGCCGGCAGTGCAGCACTTCGCACACGCAGCCGGCGTTACCGGTTTCGACATGCTCAAGGTGGCAATAATATCTGCTGCACTCAAGCTCGACAGACCTCCATTGCAATGCAAGCAGGAACAAGTATTTCACAGCGATTTCCTGATTTCAGCGAGCATGGCGAGTTTTGTACGGTGTTGCTGCTCCTGGTGCTGCTGCTGCCGCTGTCACTGCTTGGTGGCTCGCTGCATCAGGAGCCGCGGCCCAATGCAAGGTCACATCACGAGCATTACGTGTGCTGCTGTTCCGCACGATTATCTGTTCCGACATCTAATACCGCACCCGGAACACGGCTCAGAGGCCTTCGCAGTTGCAGCTGTTTCAGCTTGAATGCTCACATGGGTTCTGACATCCTGCAGGACATGTCGGACGAGAAGCTGGCGGCGGTCTGCGCCCCCAAGGCCGCCGGCGCAGCCGCCTTTGACGCTGCGCACCTGCCGCTGGTGTCCCAAACCCTCTTCTCCTCCACATCCGCGGTCTGGTCGCAGCCCGCCGCGGGGCACTATGCCGCGGCAAACGCCGTGGCGGACGGGATCGCCGCCGCGCAGCGGGCCGCGGGCCGGCCGGCGACGGCTGTGCAGTTCGGTCCATTTGGCGGCACCGGCATGGCGGCGGCGCACACCACGGAGCTGGCGGCAATCGGGCTGCCCCCCCTGCAGCCTGCTGAGGTGCTGTACTACTCATGCGGCTTTGCTTGGTTTCCTGATCCCGATCACTGATTTCTGAGGGGCTGCAGGCAAGCTGCCAAGCATTCTGGCACACTCTAGGATATAACATCTGGGATTGAACCACGTTCGCCAACTCAGCAACACACTTGCGTCTGCCAGCGTCTGGGTTCTGCCAGGCTGGATAGACGTAAGCGGTACTTGTGCGGTGACGCGGCTAAACCTACCAAGTCCTGCCAGCGATACAGGTCCATCTTGTGGCCATGCAGAACCTAGAATCTGGCTGATCGAACATTGTCCTGAGCACGGTCCTTCCCACACTTCACTCATCCAGCATATATTCAAGGGACTCAAATCGTATAATACTGCATCGTTTCCTCTTTGCAGGCGCCGCAGCAGGCGGGCTACGCCGGGTAGCTGGAGGCGATGCGTAAGACGCAGGGGCTCAGACTGACGGTTTTGATTTGCGTTCTTGCACGTGCAGGCATACACGGCGCCGCAGCAGGCGGGCTACGCCGGGCAGCTGGTGGCAGCGCGTATGGACGTGGGCCGCTTCCGCAAGGTCAACACCGCCAAGGGGCCCTGGCGCCTGCTGGACGCTCTCGCCACGACGCGGCAGGACCCTGAGATAGAATTTGAGGTTGACATTGCGGGCAGCCGCTCTGCTGCCGTTGCGGCTGCTGGTGGCCTGCCGTCGGCAGCGGCGGCCGCGGATGTGCCTGCGGAAGCAGCGGCAGCAGGAAGCAGCGCGGCGGCGGGCATGCACCTGGAGGACGTCCGCCGCATCGTGCGGGACGTGGCGGCTGACATTGTCGGCGCCGACGCCATTGAAGGTGTGGATGCTGCCTTGGAATTGGGTTTCTTGTGCGTTTCTACTTGCATGGCTTCTTGCCAGCTCGTTGTCGAGAACAAATGCCATGTTTGTGCACTGCAGATATTGTTTGCGGAAAGCATAAGCAGAGTTCCGAAACCTGGTGTCGACACACCGAGTTGCGTTTCAATGCAGGCGAGGAGGGCCGCTTTGCGCCAGGCAGCTTCGACTCGCTGTCGGCGGTGGAGCTGTCCAATGGCCTCGGCGCGGCTCTGGGCCTGGAGCTGCCCGGCACCATTGCCTTCGACTACCCAACTTTGGTGACCGCCTCAGCTTCTGCCCTACGTTTCGGTTTTGCTGCTGACATTGAGCTGCAGGCGTTGACAATTTGAGCCTTGAGCGCAATGCCATTCAAATCGCAGTTGGCCGGGAACCTGCTCACGGTGCCAAATCTGCTTTCATCTTGTGTTTCAAGGTGGTGATTAGCGTCTTTTGATTTTTTAAACCTTCCTTTGCCGCAGGGCTCCATGGCGACGCACCTGCACTCGCTGCTGGCGCCTGCGGTCCGGCGCGCGGTGGTGTCAGCCCAAACGCGCGCGGTGGCCATCACCTCGGCGCCCGGCGGCAGCGTCAGCTTGCCGCAGCACACTGTCATCCAGGTGCTGGCTTCTGGCCCAATTTTCACCGGGTTGAGCACAGTCTACAGATACGTCGTGGCTTGAGAATGTGGTGCTGAACCGCTATCATCAGCAGACATTGCTGACGGATGTGGGGATGCGTGCATCATTCGCAAGGTACAAGGCTGCTGAATGTCTCACGTTTCTTAGGCTATCAACACACCAGCGTTCCTGACGGCAATGAAACCCGCTTTACACCCATACAACTCGCTGCCTGAAATAAGCGAAACGGCACAGGTGCAGCTGGCAGCTGCACACCTGACGCTTTTTTGACGCGCCGCTCGCAGTGCCGGGCAGCCCATGGCACATTCCGCACATGCCTTCTGCCTGCACTACTTCTAATGGCAAAAAAAAAACTGACGCATCAAACGCCCCGTCTCAAAACAGGTGCAGCTGGCCAGCCGCACTCCTGGCGCCTTCGATGCCGCGCTGGCGGTTCCTGGTGGCCACGATGCGATCTGCACAGTTCCGTATTCCGCGTGGGACATGGAGGCGCCCCGCGGCGGCGCCTCTGTGCTGCGCACCCACTTCGGCGGCTTCGTGGCCGGCAACGCGGCGTTCGATGCGGCGGCCTTCGGCATCACTGGCGCGGAGGCGGAGCTCATGGACCCGCAGCAGCGCGTGCTCATGGAGGTGCGGCTGGAACTATGACTTTCAATGGGCAGTTCTGTACTATTTCGACATTATCTAGCTGGGACCTTCGACATGACAGGCCCCAAAAGGAAGACTGATGGACCCCTAGCAGCGCACGCTGATGAAGGTGCGGCTGGGAATCTCGTCTCCGACAAACTTGTGCCTTTTGCTGCTGATTTTGTCTTTGCTTCGAGGGGCGTAGGCGGAGCCCATGGTCCCGCTGCAGCGCGTGCCGATAACTGTGCGGCGTGCAACCTGCTTTGTGTGCCCTTTTCCGGTTCTATGTCTGCATTCTGGGGTGTGGATGCAGAGCTCCTGGACACACAGCAGTGCATACTGATGGACATGGTGGCGGCAGTCTTGACTGCCACTGAGCAGTGCGAGTTTCGCCAGGCATCGTGTCCATGGGGGCCGCCAGCAATGGCCCTGAGCTCGCGTTCCGACACAGACTGGTGACAGCTCCCTGAGTCATTCCAGCCTGCATCCACCAAGAAACTCAACTTTATCGCTCATTGGCGGCGCAGGTGTCGTAAGTGGTCATGGCCGGGCAGCTGCCGCTGCTAGCATTGCCAGCCTCCGGCTTTCAAGCTGCTTTCATCGAATAATTTTAGTTATCATTTCATGTCGGGGCGCAGGTGTCCTGGGAGCTCATGGCTGGGCAGCTGCCGCTGCTGGCCGCGCACACCGCCAAGGGCGCGGCACCGGAGATGGGCGTCTACGTCGGCATCCAGCAGATGGAGTACGCGGGTCTGGCGGCGCCGCACCTGTCCTCCTTCGGCCCCTACAACGCCTCGGGCAGCCCCTTCAGCGTGGCGGCCGGCCGCCTGTCCTTCACCTACGGCCTCAAGGGTGAGTGCTTGCATCGTAGGAGAGGCACTTCACCGATTGTTCTTGCTCCTCATTCGTCTACCCTCGGCAGTCTAGCAAGTATCCATTCACGAGTCAACGCGCTCATTGCCACATGACTGCCGAGGGTCAATGTGAGTGCAGTCGATCGGTGGATGACGGAGTCCGCCGACGATGTTACACACAACTGTGACACCGATAGTAGTGGCAGACTATTGGGTCGGTTGTGCAGTCCTGGAACTTGACCAAGACTATGTAGCAGGCGCACCGTCAGTGTGGACTTGCGTGCATCTTGCTCGCCCGCGGGGGTGGCCCATCTTAACAAACATCTGGTGCATGACACATGTTCAAAACATGTAAACATGTCTGCAGGCCCTGCCGTGAGCGTGGACACCGCCTGCTCGTCCGCGATGGTGGCGGCGCACCTGGGGCGGCAGCACCTGGCGGCCACGGCCGGCTCGGCGCTCGCCGCCGGCATAAACCTCATGCTGGCGGAGACCACCACCGCCGCGGCGCACGCCGCCGGCATGCTGACTGCCGACGGCCGCTGCAAGGCTCTCGACGCCTCTGCGGACGGCTACGTCCGCTCCGAGGCCTGCGTCGCCGTGCTGCTGACGGCACACACTGGCGGAAGCAGCGACGGCGGTGGCGGCGGCAGCAGTGTGGAAGGTGGAAGCAGCATAAGCAGCGGAGGCGACTTCTACGGTGCCGTGCTCCGCAGCACGTATGTGAACCAGGACGGGCGGTCCAGCAGCCTGACGGCGCCCAACGGCCCCTCCCAGCAGCAGGTGGGAACGCCTTCACTTGAGCAATGGCACGTTGAACTGTCATGGGCCTCAGCCAAGTTGGATGTGATAGCTGTACAGGTTCTCTGCGCCTTGCTATGGATCCCACGATCGTCCCATACATCTGTATTGCAGGTGCTGCTGGGGGCGCTGCGTGTCGCGGAGGTGCAGCCGGCAGATATTTCTCGCCTGGAGATGCACGGCACCGGCACTCCGCTTGGTGCGCCACTGTGAAGTGCATTCTCAGCCTCAAGCTGCCACGTTTTTCGCCATTGATGCATCTGGCTGTGCTTATTATCGTAGGAAGGTGCAGCCAGTTGCATGATTGCCGTTGACGTGACAGCCTGCACCGCGGCATGCACAGCTCACCAGAATCTCTGCCAATGCAAGTTATGGCACACTGTGCTGGTCAGACCAGTGTTTGCATTCGTACATGGGACCGCATATATGTGTCAAAACTTCGCGCTGTCCTTGTGCAGGCGATCCCATCGAGGTGGGCGCTGCGCTGACGGTGCTGCAGGGCGGTGCGGTGCCGGTGGCACTCAACGCCGCCAAGTCGCGGCTGGGGCATGCGGAGCCCGCTGCCGGCGCCATCGGCATGCTGCAGGTGACACGATCTGCAGTTTTTTGTGCGCGAGTGGTGAACACAAGCAGTTTCGCGATTTTCATGCTGCCGCACAAACAGCAAATGCGCCTGACGGCAGGCACAGCCGACTTCCCCGTGCTGTGCCCTGCATTTCATGTGGGTGTTGCAGATCTGCCGGTGAGTGGCTTTGAGTTGGTGTGCCCAGCTACTGCGGTTGGCTCAGCACCTTGGTCATCACTCTTCGGTCAGACTGCTGTGCGTGTATTGAGCACCTGGAAGTAGCTGTGTATTGGGTACTCAGGGCAAAGCAGCGTCTGGTTTCTGCGTTTTTGCGCCAAGCCAGCAGGCACATTGACGCGCTGGAGCCATATGCGGCCGCTTTTGTGACCAGCGTTGCTCACAGCAATTTTCTGATCCTGCGTCTTTTTTCAAATCCCTGCAGGCAGCGAGCATGCTGGCGGCGGCGAGTAGCCGGGCGCTGGTGCACCTGAGGACGGTCAACCCCCACGTTGCCGGCCTGCTGTCCGCCCGAGCCCAGGTTTGTCTTTGGCCGTTTGCAAAATATGTTCCATCTACTTCCGGCCTTCCAGAAGTCCATCTTGAATGGGAATGCCGGTCCCTTGAGCAGTTCCCGCATGAGCTGTTGGTGCTGTCATTGTGACGTTCTGAGGAGTGCACTCCCCTTGCAGCAGACGAGTGGCGAATCATATGTAACAACCCACCATGCGCATTGCAGGCGAAAGAGCAGCCGGTGCACTTGGCGCGGCAGGACTGTGCAAGCGCGATGCCCGCGGCAGCGGCCGGCAGCGGCACTCAGGCATATGCAGGCGCCAGCGCCTTTGCCTTCCAGGCACGCTGCTGCATGCTGTCCAATGCCCGCTGCCTGCCAAACTACTCCATGTGGTCCCTGAACAATCAAAATGCAAGCCTGCGTGTATTTTGATTGCAGCGTCTCACAGCAGCAGTTTCGGTGCCTTTGCAGTCTTCAATAACTCATCCGACTCGGCCTCTTTTATCTGCAGGGCACGAACGCGCACGTCATCCTGAGCCACACCGACGCCGATGCGTCAGCAGCCGCCCCCGCGCCAGCCACAAGGACCACCGCCTGGCAGCGCAAGCGGCTGTGGTATGCGCCGGCGCCGCACGTGCTGCTGCAGGCGGTCCGCATGACCGGCCGCGGCGCGGCGCAGCTGCACACGCTGCTGAGTCGCTCACACCTGGCGTACCTCTGGGACCACCAGGTGAGATTTGACGACGAGGCGAAAGCTTGACGGGTTGAGACATCGCGATCGCGGTATGCGGCATGTGCATGTTTTGCATCCGTGCTGGGCTGCAGCTCACAGCCAGCTCATCGCAGTCAAATTGCGACTGTCGGTGAGCTGCTGGCATGGGTCGGATGCGCAAGATTGTGGCCCCTTCCGCTCCACACATGGGTCTAGCACATGTGCATTGATTGGGCACATGTCCCGAGCCGCCCCGTTAACACGCCTCCTTCACGACCCTGCAGGTGCAAGGCCAGGCGCTGCTGCCGGGCGCCGCAATGTTTGAGATGGCGGCCTCAGCCGCTTGCATGCTGGTGCTGCCGCACGGCCAGACGCCAGACGTAGCCCTGCTGGGCGTGTCAATCCCCGCACCGCTGCCGCTGGCGGCCGGCCCCGCGACCACGCTGCTGTCAGTCACCCTGGACGCGGCATCCGGCCGGCTGGTGGTGCAGTCGCAGGACGCGACTGCGGCCGCAGCCAGGACGCACGTGACAGCCACAGCAGGCAGCACGGCAGCTGACGCCAGGATGTCGACCGGGAAGTCGGCATTGGCAGCCGGCAAGCTGGTGGCCTCGCTAGTGCTCAGCGGCTCAGCCAGCCAGCGCGCCAGCGGCACGGCGGTGGCCGATGTGCAGCGGCCCGCAACCGGCCAGGCAGCGCAGTACAACGTGCACCCCGCAGTGCTCGACAACGTCACACAGGTGCGTTCAGAGTGTTTTGCAATGCCTCATCCCAGCCATCTTTGAGCCTTTTCAATGCACGTCACCTGGTCCTGATTTTCCGACTTCGATGATTCACCCCGTCTGCATTTAAAGATGCCAAGTGCTCACCAGACACTGACGACTTTGGCCTGTTTACGAATGCAGATTGGCGCTGCATATCTGCCAACAACCAAGGAGAAGCTGGAAGCAGCAGCTACTACCCGCGTGCCCGTCGGACTCTCTGCTTACTGCGCCGCCGGCGGCGGCAGCGCCAGCAACGCGCAGAGCGCCGAGCGGCTGTCCCACGGCAGCAGCCATGTGCCGGCCCTGCGGGCCGACAACTCCGTCAGCACCGGCTTCGCGATGGCTTCCCCCGCCGGCGCCTGCGTCTTCAACCTTGCCGACCTGCAGCTGCGGCCGGTTCAACTGGGGGCACGGCCGGCGGCGTCTGCCGCTGCGACTGCCGCCGCAAAGGCAGCGGCAGTTTCCCCGCAGATGCTGTACACCCTGGAGTGGGCGGCATCGGAAGCCGCGACGACACTGGCACACCCAGCAAGCGAGCAGCGGTCGTCGTTTGCTGCCGGCGCCGGCGCCTGGCGCCTGGTCGTTGGCGGCACGAGCACTGCGCCGCTGCGCGCCCCCAAGACAGCCGCCCTCAAGAAGAACATGGACCGTGCGGGCGCGGCCATACGGCAGCTGCACAGGGTGCAGGTCGCGGCTTCGGCGTCGGCATCAGGCTCGGCGGCACGACGAGTGCTGCTGCACAGCCGCGGCCTGCCGGAGGACGCCTCTCGTCGGCCGACAGGCTTCCGGCGGTCGACTGCCGCAGGCCGCGCGCTGCTTCGGGTGGCGGCGCAGGAGGTAGCAGCCACCGCCTGGAGCTCTGTCTCGGCAGACGACCTGAGCTGCGCGGCGCAGCAGGCAGCGGCAGTGCCGCTGACGGCAGATGCCTTTGGCGTCGCCTGCAGCGCCGGCCTCTGGCTGGTGCCCCACTTGGCAGCCGCCGGCGGCGCAGCCGCCAGCGGCGTCGCCCCGGGCGGCAGCTTGATGCCCGGCGGCAGCAGCGGCGCACCCATGTTCACCGGCATGGTGCTGGTCACCGGTGGCCTGGGTGACATCGGCTTCCTGGTGGCAATGTGGCTCGCGCGCAGCGCCGGCGGCGGCGCCCGCATCGTGCTGCTGGGCCGCAGTGGCCGCGCCGCCAAGCTGGCGGCGGCCCTGCCGGACATGAAATGCGTCATCAGCGCGGCGCAGTGCGATGTGGGCAGCGCCGCCGAGGTGGCGGCGCTGGTTGCGCGGCTGCGCGGTGAGGGCGCGCCGCCGATGTGCGGCATCGTGCACGCCGGCGGCGTCATCATGGTGCGCGGTAGTCATATGTGCAGCGCACACGTTGATACCTGTTCGGATCATGGCATGCAGCTTCATGATGCAGTCGGGCTGAAGGGACTGATCACGAGGCTCAGCAGTCAGGTGGAGCAAGGCAACATCCATGAGCACTGAGCAGTGTGTCTTGGGCTCTGCAGGACGGACCGCTGACGGCGCAGCGGCCGCGCTCCATGCGCGCCGCATGGGCGCCCAAGGCCGCCGGCGCCGCAGCGCTGGCCGCCGCCGCCACATCATCACCCCTCGCCTCCACCATCCACTTCTCCTCCCTGTCCTCCCTGCTGGGCACCGCCGGCCAGGCCAACTACGCCGCCGCAAACGCGGCGCTGGACGAACTGGCCGCGGCGCAGCAGGCTGCGGGACTAAATGCCGTCAGCGTGGCGTGGGGCCCCTGGGCCACCGGCATGGCGGTGGCGGATCCCAGAATCGCTTCCCGCTTTCGACGCGCCGGCATGGGCCTCATCACTCCGTCCGCCGGGCTGGCGGCGCTCAGCCAGTCGCTGGCGGCGTCGGCGCCGACGGCCGTGGCGGCAGTCATCAACTGGGCCGCGCTGTTCGCCGCCAGCGCCGCGGCCGCCGCAGCGCCCATCTTCGCCGCCATGAAGCCTGCAGCTATTCACGCACAGCCAGCCCCGGCAGCTCAGCTGAACTCCGGACGTCTGTCTGGCTTTGGCGTGGCAGCCCTTGCCGCCGCAGCGCCGGCAGCGCCCGCCATCAGCGAAGCTGCAGCCAAGGCACAGATCGCCGCCCTGGTGCGGGAGCTGCTCGGCGGCAACGTCGCGCCGGATCAGCCGCTCATGGAGGCGGGCTTGGATTCCCTGTCAGCGGTGGAGCTGCGCAACACGTTGGAGGCCAGCTTCGGCCTGGAGCTGCCGGCAACACTGATGTTCGACTACCCATCGATTGGCGCGCTGGCGGGCTACATTGCTGGCAAGGCCGCCGCGCAGCATGCAGAGCAATCGGCGGCGGCGGCGAGGCATGCCGCCGATGATGACTCCAGCCGCCCAGGCGGCGCGGCAATGTCGGCGACGGACGTCGCGACGTCCCTGCAGTCCCTGGTGGACGAGATGCTAGGGTCCCACGTGCCGCCGGATGCGCCGCTCATGGAGGCGGGCCTGGATTCCCTGTCTGCAGTGGAGCTGCGCAACACCCTGGCGGAGACATATGCCCTGGAGCTTCCCGCCACGCTCATGTTCGACTACCCGTCCGTTTTCGCGCTCGCCGGCTTCATCGCTGAGCGCTCCGGCGGCGCCGCCGCCGCGGCCGCTTCCGCCGAAAGCGCCTTCCTCTACAGCCGCCCCGCCTACAATGCCGCCGGCGGCGTTAGCGGCATTGCCGCGCTGCCGGCGCAGCGCACGACGGAAGTCATCGGCATGGCGGCAAAGTACCCTGGCGGCGCCGACGGCGCCGCCGGCTTCTGGGCGGGCATGCTAGAGTCCCGGGACCTGCAGAAGCGAGTCCCCCTGGAGCGCTGGGACTGGGACCCGCTGTACATTCCCGACGTCACGCCCGGCACCATGGCCATCAACGCGCCCTTTGCCGCCTTCTGCGAGAACGTGGATGCGTTCGACACGTCGCTGTTCAACCTGTCGGCGGCGGAGGCCATCACCGTCGACCCGCAGCAGCGCATGCTGCTGGAGCAGACTGCGCTGGCGCTGCGGCAGGCGGGACCCGGCATGACGGAAGCCGGAAGCACTGGAAGCAGCGCAGCTGCGGCGAGCCTCACGGGCGTGTACGTTGGCTGCATGAACCACGAGTGGCTCAATGTCATGGTGGCGCACGGCGTGAAGCTGGCGCCGCGGGCTTTTGTCGGCAACGGCGCTGCCTACATGGTCGGCCGCCTGTCCTACACCTTCGGCCTGACGGGCCCCTGCGTGTCCACCGACACCGCCTGCTCCTCCTCGCTCGTCGCCACCCACCTGGCGCACAAGGGTGAGCTGTGGGTCCATTCTGCGGCCGCCTGTGCACATTGTGCTTGGAAGGGGTCACATGACCACCAGCAGCCTTCTGCATCTGCGATACAGCATTGGCACAGCAGCATCAAACGGCATCGACTGCCCACCACCTCGAATCATGCACGAGACGCAGTAAAACTCCTCTGCATCCTGCATACACTATTCCGACATGCTCCGTTTGATGCAGGCCTGCTGGAGCTCGAGTCCAATGCGGCGGTGGCGGGCGGCATCAACGTCATGCTTTCCGCGGAGACGACGGCCAGCATCTGCCAGCTGCAGGCGCTGTCCGTCGTCGGCCGCTGCCGCACCTTTGACGCCAGGTAAGCAGCATCAGTGGCACCTTGCAATTGCCTGCCAGGAACACGCGTTGATTGAAGACCTGCGACAAACGCTTTTGAGTGTGAGTGTATTCACTGATGTCTGCTGATGCATGTCGCGTCATCGCGAATTCTGATCAGGGGCATTCCAGGCACCAGGAGGGCGTTCATCTGACTGCATTATTCCCCTTCGCGCTGCAGCGGCGACGGCTATGGGCGGGGCGAGGGCTTTGCTGCGCTTGTGCTGCGGCGCTCCGCACCCGCCGCCTCCGGCGATGCCGCCGGCGCCGCCCTGGTGGTGCTGCGTGGCAGCGCCGTCAACCAGGACGGCCGCTCCAGCGGCCTGACGGCGCCCAATGGCCCCTCCCAGGCCGCGCTCGTCAGGTGCGTCACGATTGATGCTATTCTTCTACGGCACAAGAACTGTGCAGAAGGGCTCTGCGTGGTGAAAGGCGCAGTGCCAGGCATGTCAGGTGGCCTCAGCGTTGAATGCTGCTCGGTACTTGAAGAGTCCTCCAGTGTACGCTCGCACAAGCAACGTGAAGATGCTGCACGTTGCCATCACACGATGCCACAAGGGGTATCAGCGGGCACACACATTGCAGACAGTGATGCTCTGTACTCTGTGCCCCCTCTCGCTCGGGCAGCAGTGTATGAGCTGTCGCACACGCGTTGTGCAGTTCCTGTTGTTTATTCCAGCTCCGAATAGCGTGCAGCGTGAGAAACAACCAACACAGTGACGTACTTCGCACCTCGTCCCGTGATGCAGGGCTGCGATGGCAGCAGCCGCCCTGCAGCCCGCTGACGTTGCGGCAGTGTCTGTGCACGGCACGGGCACGCCGCTGGGCGACCCCATCGAGGTGGGCGCCCTGGGGCAGGGCCTGGGAAGCAGCAGCAGGAAGCAGGCGGCGCGGCCGCTCATGCTGCTGTCCAACAAGGCGTGCTACGGCCACACCGAGGGCACCGCCGGCATCTCAGGTGTGTGCCACATCTCAACTGCTGTCAATCTCTCTTGTTGGCTCTAAAATTGCGTCTGCGCTCCTCCCTGCACCTTCGCAGAAGGCTCCACCAGCCATCATGCCAGAAATGCGACGCTGTGCAGCCGTGAAACTGCATGAATCAATCCTGGGGAGTTTCTCCTTCCTTTCGCTCAGCTGAAACGTGATACATTTCCACACGCAGGCCTGCTGCTGGCCGTGGGCGCGCTGCAGGCCGACGCCGGCGCCCCCATCATGCACCTGCGGGGCATGAACCCCTACGTAACGGCGGCTCTGGAGGACTGGCGCAAGTCCGCCCGCCTGCAGCCGCGCATCCCACTGCAGCCCAGCGGCGGCAACTTCGGCCTGTCGCAGGCTGCTGGCGGCGGCGGCGGCAGCGATGGCGGCAGAGCTGTCGGAACCAGCTCCTTCGGCATGAGCGGCGTCAATGCGCATGCGCTGCTGAGCCGGGCATCTGGCGAACACCATTCCACTGGAGCGGAGCCGTCGCAGGCAAGCCCAACACCATATTGCTGAAGCAGATGTGGGTTTTGAGCTGGAATGGCCTGTCTCACCTGCAATTGACAAGAGACAATGCTGGCAAGGGTAGGCATGCAGTAGATGTCTTTGCTGTTTGCCGCCCTGAAACAGGCTCAGTTCTGCAATTTCCTCTCAGCATCGTGGCACAGCAATTGCAACGAATGCAAACTCACAGACGAGAATTCTGAAAATGCACACCAATGCGCCGCAGGCCATTCCCTTCGAGCGGGCGCGCATCTGGAGCCAGCTGGCGCCGCACCCGCTGCTGCAGCACACTGGCGGCGCCGTGGGCGGCGAGCTCCTGGTGCAGGCCGCGCTGGGCCGCGCCGACCTCTCCTACCTGCTCGACCACCGGGTGCGAATGAAATCCTTGAACTCTATTTCAGGCGACATGACTGTTCAGTATGCTCAGCATTTAGTGTATGAGTACGCTGTCCTTCTTGCCCAGACGGCAAATTCCTGGAGTGAACCCCATTCAATTCCCACCCACTGCACTTGACGTTCATTCTTCCCAATGCGGCTCGAAACGTCGTGCCCTGTCCAAAGGTGCGAGTCCTTGCCGGACCGCAGGTGGCCGGGCAGGCGCTGCTGCCGGGGGCCGCCATGTTCGAGGCGGCGACCGCCGCCGTGGCGCACCTCGGCGCCGCATCCTCAACAACTTCCTCCTTCCGCGGCATCCTGGCGGCGCTGTCCATCGCGGCGCCGCTCGCGCTGTCGCCCCGCGGCGAGGCGCTGCTGGAACTCAGTGTCAGCCCCGCCGCCGGCAGCCTGGCGGCCTACTCCCTGAACGTGGTGTCCGCTGACCGGCAACTGCACCTGCGCGCCCGCGCGGCGCAGTGCCTGCCGCAGAGCGGCAGCGCTGCATCTGTCTTGTCAGCAGCAAACGTCGATTCACAGCAGTTGCAGCGCAGCAGCCGCAGCAGCGGGTGGGTGGCGGTTGTGCTGCGGGAGGCAGTGGCGACGCTGGGCCGTTTTGCCGGCGGCACGCTCGCGTTGCTGGACACGGCGCAGGAGCAGCCCGGCGGCGGCTACCACTGCCACCCGGCAGCGGCGGACGGCTGCCTGCAGACCGGCGTGCTGTTCACAGCCACGTCTCCGGCGTCTGACGACTCACACGTTGGTGCGGTGGCCACCGGGCGCGTCCCTGTGGCGGTAGCGGCATACGCTGCCGCGCAGCAGCCGCCAGAGGCGGCCAAGTGGGCCGGCATGGGCGCGGCGGTACTACAGCCGAATGGCGCCGCGCTCTCGGACTATACCCTGGCAGCAGGCGGTGCAACCCCAGCTGGCGCCTCAGCCACCAACGTGGCGCTGAGCCAGCTGCTGGCAAAGCCGGTGGCCGGCTCCAGCACTTCAGCGCAGGGCGCCGCCGCCGGCGCCGGCAAAGACATGGTGTATGCTGTCGAGTGGCGCGCCTACGGTATCGGCCTCGGCGAGGGATCGCTGTCCATGCCGCTCAAGGCGGACACACCGGCGGCAGAGCTGGCCATCGCACGCCCGCATGCGCGGCGCCGGCGGCTGCTGCCGCCGGTGTCCCGCCGCCTGCTGGCGGCCGGGCGGCACACATCTACTTCCAGTACTTCCACTGCTTCATCTGCTTCCAGCACTTCCGGCGGCATGGCGGAGGCGGCGCGCGCGATGCGGCTCGGCGGCGGCGTGCTGGCGCTGCTGCAGAGCGCGCTGGCCGCGGCGCCGGCCGCAGGCGAGCGGCTGCAGCTGAACCTGCACGGCGGCGCCGGTGGCATTGCAGGCGCCCCCGGCGCTGCGGGATCCGAGCTGGCCTGCGCTGGCGCTGCCGCCATCCTCAAGGTGATTCAGCATTGCGTTTTCTATGTGGCACTGCGGCTGGCAGCGCCACTTCAGCTGATCAGCAGTCAAAACAAAAGTCTGCAACACTGAAGGTGCCAAAGCGGCATCCTGCTGTTTCAGCTCATAATTTGGCTTTGTGCGACGATTGTTCACTCTCTTCGCACAGGTGGCAGCTGCTGAGCAGCAGTCGCTCCGCTGGGAGGCGTACACTGCCAGCTCAGCAAATGCAGTGCAGTGGCACGAGGCCGACAAGGATGCGGCCGATGCCGACACCTTTGGCGCGGCGCTGCACAACAACGCCAGCTGGCGGCCGCAGATGACGCCGATGTCGTCCGCTGCCGCGGCGCCGCCGCTCACGACAAGCGGCATCTCCGGCAGCATTATCGTTACAGGTGCGGATTACTCCGAGGATTTGCTGCCTTGCAAAATTTAAAGGCTTAATTTGCTTTCAGGCGCGTTCGGATGCTGCTGTTGACAATGTTGCGTCGGTGACCATTGATGAAGCAAACCAAGTCTGCACATGTGCTGTGGCTGACGAGATCTATTGATTTGTCATCGCAGGTGGCCTCGGCAGCCTGGGGACGCTGGTGGCCCATTGGGCCGCGGCTAACCCGAGCGTGCATGTGTGGCTGCTGTCGCGCACCGCCCACGGGACGCGCGGCAAGCCCAGCGGCATGCCTGCCGCATCTGCAGCGCAGGTGAGATGATGTGCCGGATGTTCATTATGCATCACGCTTGAAGTGGTGTCTCACGTGTGCGCACAGGGAGGTCTGCTGGAGACTGGGCGTTTGAATGCGCGGACGCATTCGGACTACCATACTGCGGCACGGCAGGGGTCGTCTGCACATGGCTGGCTCATGAACAACATTCTTCCAGGAAGGGCAGACCCATGTTCGAGAACATTGGCTCCCTGCGCACAGGTCACCGCTGTGCAGTGCGATATCTGCTGCGCATCCGACGTGGCGGCGCTTATGGAGGCCATGGCGGCCGCCAGGACGGGCTCCATCCGCGCCGTCATGCACATTGGCGGCATGCTGCAGGACGCGACGCTGCCGTCGCAGAGCGCAAAGTCGCTGCGGGCTGTGTTTGCTCCCAAAGTCCAGGTAAACAAAATGTCCGCCCTTCCTCATTCGATTTCATGCAGGGACCTGGCACTGAGTTTCTTGCGGTTCTGATGACCGGCTGCCCAACCGCAAGCTTCCGTCCCCTAGCCTGTCTCTGCAACCCTGTGCATCAACGTGGTCTGTACAGACCTTGCACAGGAGCGCTGATGATTGAACCCGGCTGCTGCAGGGCCTGGTGTCGCTCATGGACGCGGCTGGCGCGGTGCCGCTGGCCTCCGTGTCCCTTTTCTCCTCGACATCCGCCCTGCTGGGCCCCGCCGGGCAGGCTAACTACGCTGCAGCAAACGCGGCGCTGGGCGCCTGGGCGGACCAGCGGCACGCTGCCGGCGTCGGCGCGACATCCATCATGTGGGGCGCCTGGGCCGGCGGCATGGCGACCGCCGAAAAGGTGAGCAGGGCGCAGGCAAAAGGTGGATTTCCGTTGTTAGTTGGTGGCTATGGTGTTGTTGGGTGGAGAACTCGTGTACGAATCATGCGGCTGTGGACTTGAGGGCTGCTGGCTGCAGGTACAGCAAAGTCGGCGAATGCAGCAAAATGTCAAAGACTCAGGAACTTCTTCGCCTGGCCTTGGACCTAAATCATCTGTCAGAACGTCTTTCAGACTCACTGCCGCTCGCAGGGCACGCTGGAGCGGCTGAAGCGGCTGGGCATGGTGGCCATCCCCCCGGCGGCTGGCCTGGCAGCTCTTGAGCGCATCATCGGCGCCGAGCGCCAACAGTCTCAGGTGCAGGATCGACAGGCCTATAGGCACACCGGCAGGCACTTCGTTCTTCATCCTTATTATGCCGTGCTGCTGCTCAGCTGACCGAGGCAACCAGGCGTGGCAGCCGCATGGGGGATGGCCACAGGCAACCGCAGCAGAGCTGCGCGGCTCTCGTTGATTTCATCCATACGGCTGCCACGCGTCTGCGAAGTTAGGGCATGAGAACCGGCAGAGCACCACATGGTTTTGGGGGCTTTGTTTGACTACCTGACATTTTGTCACCAACTGTCTCAGGTGGTGGCCAACATCTTCCAGTGGCCCAAGCTCCAGGCGTCAGTGGAGCGGTCCTTCATGTTCCACGAGTTCGCGCAGCCCCGGCCAGGTGCCGATCTGTTACTTGAACGACCTGCATTGTCAGATTCTAGGTCGTCCCAGAGCTGGCACACAAGAACTGCTTCATGTATTGGATTTGTAACCTGTAGTGGCGGAGGCTGCGCCTGTGCGGGCGGCGGCATCGGCACAGCGCCGCCTCACCGCCTTCGCGCGCAAGCACTCCGTGGCGCGCGGCGCCGCGGATGCAGTCTTTGCACCGACTGCGCTGAAGCCAGCGGCAGGCGCCACCGCAGCGTCGCAGTTGCTGCTGGCAGATGTTCAGGCGGTCGTGGAGACGGCGCTGGGCGTCAAGGCGGCGCCGACGCAGCCGCTCATGGAGGCTGGCATGGACTCCCTGGGTGAGGGTTTAGGGTTTAAACGCTTCATCCCTCAGGCATCCGTCAGTTTGCAAATAATAGCAGGCCCTGGTTCGGGATCCTGCGGTTGTCCTTGAATGTCGATCAGTTGCAGCTGCTGCAGATTGACCAGCAACGGGCAAGTGAGCTGTTCTCAAGTTGCCTGCGCATCCAGCATGCAGACAGTGCTGTCTTTGAGCTTTACTTCCGCTGAGCTGTGCAGGGGCTGTCGACCTGCGCAATGCCCTGGCTACCCGCTTTGGCGTGGACCTGCCGGCGACGGTCGTGTACGATCACCCGAGCGCGGCCGCGCTGGCGGCCCACATCGCCAAGCTGATCGCGGCGCAGCAGCCGCAGCCGGCTGCTGGCGCCCTGAGTGTCGGCGCAGCGGCGGCGGCAGCAGTGCAGGAGATCGTGCCGCGGCAGCTGGCGGCGGGAAGTAGTCGCCGCGACGGCCGCTTCACGTCCGACATCGTGGGCGTGGCGTGCCGCTACCCTGGCAATGTCACAGGTGCGCGCACGGGCCAGGTGTTCAACATGTTTATAGGGTTTTAGGGCATTCTGACCCGCAGGACGTTTAGGCGATGAGTGATCTCATCAAAGCCACCACGTTTGGCCGCACCATGCTAACGTGCAAGTCCTGATCCTCTACCGCGACTTTCCTGCTGCAGGGCTGGAGAACATCTTCGCAACGGCCAGCTCCTGTGTCGACCTGCAGCAGGCGGTGCCGCTGGACCGCTGGGACGTGGACGTCTGGTGCGCAAACACAAGAATTCCTTCGGCAGTCTCGGAACGAATTCTGCTGTCACATGAGGCAGTTCAAAATCAGACGCTGCATCAGGTCATGCCCTTGAAAGAAGTTGTCCTGTGGCGGCTAATCATTCAATCTGATTAGCGAAACCAGAGCCCGCAGCCGGCTTGATTTGCGGTGTCTGCCTCCGTAGGTACTCTCCAGAGATGCCACCGTCCAAGATGACGGCCTATGTGCGCTTTGGCGCCTTCTGCAACGGCGTGGATGCCTTTGACGCCTCCGCCTTCCGCGTGCCTAAGTCCGAGGCTGCGACGCTGGACCCGCAGCACCGGCTGCTGCTGGAGGCGACGAGCCTGGCGCTGCTGGACGGCGGCGTCGACGGCACGGCGCTGACCACAGGTGCCGTTCACTACTTTGGTATGCCGTCGGTCATACACAAGATTCTAAGTAAAGATGGAGGCGCTGGCGTTGCTGGACGGCATGGCGCGTCGATGGCATGGCGCAGACCACAGGTTGCCTTTCAAAGTGGCGATCGCATGCCATTTGAATGTGATATAATTAGGAACGTACGTACGATGGATGCGGCGAGCCTGGCGCTGCTGGACGGCAGAATAGACGGCGCCGCGCAGACCATATGTAGGTTCCCTGGGCCAGGTGCATCTGTCCAAGGATCGTATATGTTATATGGAAGCGATGCGCCTGGCGTTATTGGACAGCAGCATCGACAGCGCTGTACAGACGACAGTGGTGCATCATGCCTGGGGACGGTGGTAGGTTTGGGGGAACAGACGAGACATCGTGCTGCAGGCAATACAGTGCAGCTCTTTTCTCTCACGGACGTTTGCATGAGCACATCTAGTAGGTCGGAGGAAACATAGGTCAGGCATCTCCATTACTAAGCTCGACATCTGGGCCCCATGGAGCGGCATGCTGCCATGTCAGAAGAACGACACCTTCTCTGACGAGGGTGGCAGGCAGTCTCATTACGCTGGTGCTGATGACGACTCAGCCAGACTGCCGCTGCAGGCTCCGTTTCATCGTCGAAATGGACATGTTGCACCATCTGACCAGAGAATCCGCTGCTTCTGCAGGCGTGTACGTGGGCTGCTCGTACCAGGATTACACCGATGTGGTGGTTGCGGTGTCCGCTAAGCTGCCGCCGCAGGCGGTGGTTGGCGCCGGCGCCAGCTTCATGGTCGGCCGCCTGTCCTACACCTTCGGCCTGACGGGCCCCTGCGTGTCCACCGACACTGCCTGCTCCTCCTCGCTCGTCGCCACCCACCTGGCGCACTCGGTGAGGACTGTTGCTTCTCATTAAAGGCACTGCTGTGGGAATTGATGACCAGAAGCATGGCTGGCTTGGGCGCTGCAGGCTTATGCTTCTGTGTGTCTCTTGTCTGTGCGACGCCATCGGACACAACTGGGCAAGCACTTTTTGACTGGGCCCGAATGCCTGACACAATGCCTTGTGCAGGGCCTCAACCTGGGTGAGGCCGGCGCGGCAATCGCGGCCGGCAGCAACATCATGCTGCTCAGCGGCACCACAAACGCCATCTGCCAGCTTCAGGTGCGACCATGCCGCACCATAGCGCTACTCATGTCGTTGGAACATCATCTCGTCAGGACCTCAGAATGTATCCAATGCAGATCTTATCTCTTCATTCCTTTGTCACATTAGTCGTCGCATCTTCCCACTCAATCATTGCAGCGCATCCCATCATCGCTGCAGTTCCGCGTCGCGAAAGCTGAGACTGTTTCCCTTTGCACAGGCGCTGTCGCCGGTGGGGCGCTGCCGCACCTTCGACGCCGCCGCCGACGGCTACGGCCGCGGTGAGGGCGTTGCGGTGGCGGTGCTGCGGCCCTCTGCCGAGGCGCAGTACGCAGAAAACAGCGACGCTCTGGAGGCGCCGCAGGCGCGGCAGCCGTATGCAATCGTGCGGGGCTCTGTGACCAACCAGGGCGGCCGCTCCGGCGGCCTGACGGCGCCCAACGGCCCCGCCCAGGGCGCGCTCATCAGGTGCACAACAATTTCTCGATTCGATGCACAGCATTATGCACAGCATCTGAGTCAGCTCCTTTGCTCCTCGTCTGAAACCTGTGCCGAGTCCGAACCAGGACGTCCATGGCTGGGGACATTTCTCGGCTGTTGCGGCTTGGTCGGCCTGGCACTAGGTTCTGCTTGGGCATGAACTCTTTCCTTTGATGCATGTGGAGTCGTTGACAACAAGCTTGTGTATGATCAACCACTGTCCGCCGACTGCAGGAGCACGCTGGCGGCTGCCGAGGCGTCGGCCCTCTCAGTGGTCGCCGTCTCTGTGCACGGCACCGGCACCGCCCTGGGTAGGCCCCACAGGCTACTCCACCTTCAATTCGCTGCGCTGTACCTCGACGCGCTGCACGATGCCATGCACTCACCTCATCCGGAGCATGTTTTCAGGCAGAGGCTCGTTCAGTCATGCTCTGTGATTGCACGACACTGTACGCCTGATCTGCTGCCGTAGGCGACCCCATCGAGGTGGGGGCGCTGGCAAGCGCGCTTGCATTCCGCGTCGAGGCGGGAGGCCGCCCCGCGCCGCCGGCGCTGTTGTCCACCAAGTCCTGCTTCGGCCACACCGAGGGCACAGCAGGGCTCACAGGTGCGGGACGGCTTTGCTCAACAGCCCTAGCTACAGGCCGTTTCGATCGTTACGCACACACTGCAAAGTGGGAAACCCGAGTAGGGTACAGACTTTGCCTGCTGAGTCGTATGTGCAACTCACCTGCAAAGCCGGCACAGGACCCCTCGGTCATTGCAGTGAACATTCTGCAGTCACAGCCTTGAAGTGTATGAGGTATCCCTGAATCCAGCCCATTGTGTCATGCGGCTGTGTATCCTTCACTGAATGCCAAGCGCGCCGGCGATTGTTCAAGCCTGCGCATGGCATTCGGTGCTCCTGGTTATGCAGCCTCCTGCCACATATGCGCTGACATCCAAAGCATGTGTGTTTGCAGCCACTGCAAGGTAAATGGGGATCGCTGCCAGCCGCATATGCTGGCGGCAGCTCCATGTGTTTTGCTGCCCAGGCACCGTAGCCAGCTTCCCGGGTGAAAGGCTATCAAATGATGTTGTGTGAGATACCTCGCTTCTCTTTCGTGAAACGCAGGCCTGCTGCTGCCCGCCGGCGCGCTGGCACGCATCCGGGCATCATGCACCTGCGGCAGTACGGTGTGCTGTTGCCCAGATGCCAGGCGGATTTGACCTCTTGCACAATTCAATTTGCAGGCCTGCTGCTGGCCGCCGGCGCGCTGCGCGGCCGCGCGCACCCGGGCATCATGCACCTGCACACGCTCAACGCGCACGTGGGCGCGGCGCTGGAGGACTGGCGCCGCGCCGGCTCGCCGGCGGCAGCGCTGCCGCGGCAGGCTCAGCCGGCAGGCGGCGGCGGCCACGAGCAGCTCGCGGGTGCCTCGTCCTTCGGCATGAGCGGCGTCAATGCGCACATGCTGCTCGGCGCGTCCGAGACCACGTCCTCGGCGCCGCAGGTGACCTTTTGACGCCACCATCATGCATTTGCAGTTGCACTGGCAGTGTCAAAGTGAACATGCATGATCGGAAGTGTGGACTCCGCGCCAGAGTGGAGCGCTCGAGATTCCAAACATCTGAAAGCGGCCTGCATCGCACCAGAAATGAAAAGCGAGTTTGACGTCTCTGTGTCCATGCGCAGGCGCGCGGCAGCGACCTGTTCGTGCGCAGCCGGCACTACGTCGCGCCGCGTATGCACGCCCTGCTGACCTCCGTCGCCTCGGCCCGCCGCACCGGCGCCGTATTTGCCTGCCAGCTGGCGGCGCCGCGGCTAGCGTTCCTGCGGCAGCACGCTGTGAGCGGCAAGCCCGTCCTGTCGGCGGCGGCGTTGGCGGAGATGGCCGCAGCAGCGACGCGGCTGCTGGCGGAGGAAGCCGGCCCTGTAGCGCTCTCGGCACTGGCGGTGTGCCAGCAGCTTCGGCTGGAAGCGACGGCAGTCGTGACCACCATCGTGGCCGCGAATGGCGCCATCAGCGTCACTGCTGGCGACGGCAGCCTGGTCATGTCGTCCCTGGCTCGCACCGCCGTCGACGCCGTTGCCAGCGCGGCCGCGGCGCCGGCGGCTCAGGCCCAGCCGGGTGGGGAGAACACCCGACTGCTGGCCAGGATCGTGCGCCCCTCGCCGTTGCTGGCGGCCGCCGCCGCCGCCAGCAAGCCGCTGGCGGCGCTGCGCCTGGCGCCGGGCGTCGCGGACGGCTTCTGGACCCACCCTGGGCTGCTTTCCGCGGCGCTCGCGCTGGCGGACACCTGCGAGGCGGGTGAAGTCGGTGCAGATGTGCTGCTGGCGGCGCAGAGCTACACTACGGCGGCGGCGCCAGCTGATGCAGACATCTGGGCCAGCGCTGTGGAGGCGGACCACGCGTCCGTCATCAGCGCTGCCGCCCCCACTGCATCCTTCCAGGTATGAGCGGCTTCTGCACCTGATGTAGCAGCTTGACTGGAAATTGGGGCCTGCTTTCGACGCACTGTGGCAGAACTCAGTAAAATCAGGCCGGGATCGTCCGCAAGAGTTTCATAATCCCTGCCGGCTTGGTTCCGGTGCACAATTGGGGTAACGGCACAATGCTTCTGATCTTAATCGAGAACTTGATGCAAACCGGGTCAACTTGTTGCGCAGGGCTTGGCAGGAAGGCGGCTGCACACGGTGTCTGCGCCGGTGCAGCGGGCCATCACGGCGCACGAGGACCTGGTCTACCAGCTGGATTGGCAAGCGTCGCATACGCTGCCCGCCATAGCACCGCCGCTGCTCGGCATGACAGGTGGCAATCTGCAATTGGTCCGTTTTATACAGTTCTACATCCCGCCAGGAGTTGAGCCGGATATTTGTCTCCTGGAATTTCTCGTGTGTGGACTTGTACATACATCAAGCTACGGATGCTTGCTGGCCATGCGGCAGCTCTGCGGTAATATCGGCGCTGGCGCACTCTGGAATTTGCTGGTCTGGGCTGCTGTCCTTGAGCAGTGGTTTGAGCAGCCAGAAGATCCCGAGTTGTTCAGCTGCCTGTAGCCACAGTGCTATGAGGATGCAGTCAAAACGAGCTCAGCAGTCATAAAAATTGTACAGGCAATAGGCGATAAAGCGAGATGCATGGTTTGGCACCTCCCATACGGTGCACGCGATCCAGGTTACCATTGCAACAGTACAGCTGACGGTCGATTTGCTGCGGAACAACAGGCGCCAAGTCAGAGGTGATGCGGCTGCCCTTCGGCGGCGGCGGCCTGTCGCAGGCGGCGGTGCGGGCTTCCTCTGCGATGCTGCACCTGCTGCAGCAGCACAAGGCGCGGCTGTCCGGCAGGGCGTTCGCGCTGCACTCCTCCGGCGCGGCGCCGCTGCCGGCGCGGCCAGACGCGCCACTGCCGCCGGCCGGCCCCATGGCCGCGGCGGCGGTGCTGGGCGTGCTCAAGGGTGAGTCCGGGCACCGTTTGTCTGGGAGGTCACACGTCCGACATTTCGGGCAGTTGCAGAAAGCCAGCACCACCCTGCGTTACAGCCCTGCAGAGCATTCACGGAGCTGGTCACACGACATTTCGGGGCATAATAGACTGTCTTCACTGCAGGGCTGCCCTACGAGCTGCCCAGCCTGACCTCCGCGCCAGTGGACGCTGACCCATCTGCGCCCGGCGCGCCGGCCAGCCAGACCACTCTACTGGCTGCCACAGGCGCCTTTTCGCCTGGCAGGTAACTGCTGTACCCGCCTCACCACTCATGTGAATCGGCGCCATCTCGAAACCAGGCCTGCACGCCAATGCTGGGACTGCAGAGTGCAGGCTGGGTCCTCTCACTTGGCATGAGTGTCTTGCTTGGCTGTGTTTGCGATGCGATGCTGTGCTCACTGGCACAGCCTGTTCTGTTCACTGCAGATCATGACTCAATACTGCAAATCCTGATTAAATATTGGACTGGCTGCAGGGCGGACGTGGGACCGGAGCCCTACGGCCTGGCGGTGAGGGAGGGCGCCTGGAGCCGCCCCGTCATGTCGTACGTAACAACTTCTGCGGTGCCCACCCTGCACCAGCAGGTGCGCTTTCAAGGGATATGCATTGCACGCCGTGCCACGCCGCTGCTTTGAGCATGGAGAACCGCATGTGTGCGCCAGAGAACCGCCGCCAGCCCTGCACACGTGTGTGTTTTTGGCCCACCTTGTATTCCGCTTAGTTGTACGTCTTGCATGCAGACGGAGCTGCTGAACGGCCGCTCCCAGTACGTCATCACCGGCGGCACCGGCGGCCTGGGGCTGCTGTTTGCGGGCTGGATGACGCAGGGCGGCAGCCGCCATGTTACGTTGCTGGGCCGCTCTGGGCGCGCCGCGAACATGGCCGAGATGGCGCACCTGCTGTCCGGCGATGCAGAGGTATGCAAAAGTGGTCTGCGAAGTTTTTCTCAATTCCCCACATGAGTTGAAGCTCCTGGGCTTTTGGAAGCAGCACATGGAAGCAGCTGCTGTAGATGGTGATGGCGGGACTGGTGGTTTGCATCCAAGGTCATGTATCATTTTTGGTTAGTTGGGCTCATTCAGGCTGGTCTTTCGTGTGCGCAGATCTGCATCGTGCGGGCGGACCCGGCGATCGCACAGGAGGCGGACGCGGCAGTGGCGGAGACTGCCGGCAGCGCCGGCCGCCTGGCGGGCGCCATCCACGCCGCTGGCGCACAGGTGGCAACCTTTTCAGCATGCTGATTCTGCATGTGTGGAGATTAGGCCTGCTTCATGTCTGATGTAGCATGCAATGGCTGACAAGCGGTGACAGTCAGTGCGGCATTCAGTGCAAAGGCTTTCAGAAGTCCCGCCACACAGCTGCAGCAGAACGTGTCACTTTTCCCCAAGGCTGGCTGATTTTACCATCTCCTCCCTTTTGCAAAGCCGAACGCCCCTGCTGCAGTAGCACAGACATGGTGGATTGGCACTACTGGTCGAGACAGGGCCGAAAATAAGTCAGCAGACTGCAAGCTCCGTAAATCTGACGAATTCACCAACAGTGCATGAATTAGTTGCAGGGTTGCTCATCTCGTGCATCATCGCTGCAGGTGGAGGCCCGGCTGATGAAGCAGACGCCGGGCACAATGCGCCAGGTCATCGCGCCGAAGGCGGCGGCGGTGGAGAACTTCGAGCGCTCCACCGGCGCCGCGCCGATGGCGTTCTCGCTGCTGTGCTCCTCAGTCTCTGCCGTCGCCGGCTACAGCGGCCAGGTGCATGGAGTTGAAGATTGGATTGTGAAATTGAACTTCGGCGTCTTCTCTCCTGAGGCACTCGCGTGGCCGCAGGTTGAGGCCCGCAGTGGACCTGTGACTGGCCAGAAATGTCTTTGCTCTCGTCCTTACAAGATGTACCTGCTGAGTAGCCCCTTCTTCTGCAAATGATGCCATCGCTGCTCCTGCAGGCCAACTACTCGGCAGCCAATGCGGCTCTGGACGCGTTTGCCGCTCAGCAGGCGGCCGTCGGTGTCGCTGCGGTGGCAGTGCAATGGGGAGCCTGGAGCGCCGTGGGTGAGTTTGTCATCCATCCAATGTATCCAGTGAAGCTGTGATTGTATCTATATTGACTGGAAGGCTGCATGGATGGTTTCCAGACCGCCGGATGCTGCATTGGCTCGAACCTCGCCGATGACCAAGTTCTCTGTCGAGCAGTGCACGTGGTCGTCGGTGGGGATGTTATTCCAATGCAGCTGGGCTTGCTGCAAATGATGGCCACCTTACAGACTGTTATCTGTCTCGATCCACATCCAAACAGACTGGCCTCACATTCACTGCCATCACACTTTCGCAGGCATGGTGCGGCAGAAGGAAGGCGCGATGAGCGACGCGCAGGCCGTGTCGCTGGGCATGCTGACGCCGGCTGCGGGCGTCGCCGCGATGCAGGGCGTGCTGCTGGACCTCGCCGCAGCGCGCTCGCCCCGCGCCGCAGGTGTGCGGCAATTCGACGTGGATCTTTCCTCGTTTCCTGCCGAAGAATACTCACACGCTAGCATCGCACCGGCAGAAACCCATGAAGAGGACGCATGTGTCGGCCACACTGGCATCGTTCTGCGTGCATGGTGCAGGTGCTGGCCAACCAAGCAAGTGGGGACAGCCACTGGCACTGCGGCAATGCGCTGTAGATCTGAACCTGACATCTGTGGTATAAAACGACACTACTCTGCATTGTGGTGCAGGCGGGTTGGGCGTGGCGACGCAGGCGTATTGGCGGCTGCTGCTGGCACAGGTCAAGCCGCTGCCTCGCTTCTTCTCGCAGCTCGACTTTGCCGTCGCCGCCGCTATTGCCAAGGTGACCTGGCCATGCTCTGAACATCGAGAATTATGGTTTTGAAGACAGAAGTACTTGAGGCCTGTGCACATGTTGGAGCCTGAAGGGTTTAGGGTTCAGGTTGAAGGCAACCACTAAGGACTGTGGCAGTCCACTTCGCAATATGTTGCATGCTCAGAGCTCTGGATGCCAATAATTGAGGATCTGCTTACTCACGCAGTCAGCAATTCAGCAATGCCACGGCTGCCATGAATTCATCACCATGCATCACAGTGCGCATATTGATGAAGTCGAAATAGAACTGACATTCCTGGAATAACGATCCTGACACTTGTGACTGAACCTTCTGCTGGAGAATGCAGCTCTCAAATCAACGGTTCACACTGCGCACCTCACTCACCTGCTATCCGCTCATGATTGCAGGCCAAGCCGGCGGCCATCAAGGCGGCGCCTGCCGCGGCCGCCGCCGCGGCCGCCAAACCCACAGCTCGCACGCTGGTGGACGTGGAGGCGGCGGTGCTGGAAGTTGTCAGAGACCTGGTGGGCGGCGACGTCGACGTTGGCGAGCCGCTCGCGGGGCAGGGTCTCGACTCCCTAGCCGCGATGGAGCTGCGCCAGAAGCTGCAGGTGGGGGCTATGCCTCAATCAGGACAAGGCGGACGTCGTTGTAAGGAGAACCCATTGCCGACGAAGTGCTCGGCAGCTGCTTGGATTCTTCATTAGCATATGACTCTCTTGGATAGAGCCGGGTTGCTGCCGTCTTGAAATGAGGGTTTCCTGACGCTAAAATCACGGGAGAATTTGGGCTTGGGGCTGGCGTCGTTGATCGAGGACCCGCAGAGCGGTTCTGTGCACGTCATTGGTTGACTCATCGATATGTTGGACAGGTTCAACGGCCCTGCTTTCAATCTCCGCTGCAGGAGAAACTGGGCCTTGGGCTGGCGTCCCTGATCGAGGACCCGCGGAATGCGTCGGTGCGCGTCATCACCAAGTCTTCACTCAGCTTTTGTTTGAAAATATTATTACGCAAATCTGATGACGCATTTTGCTCGCCTCTCAGGAGAAACTGGGGCTGGAGCTGGCGTCCCTGATCGATGACCCGCAGAACGCGTCGGTGCGCGTCATCGCCGCGGAGGCGTTCGCCAAGCTGGCGTCCGGCGAAGCGGGGCCGCAGGCGGCAGCGGAGACGATGGGCTCGCAGTGGATCTCGCCCGCGCCCGTGACCATCAAAATGCGGCTGTTCTGCCTGCCGTACGCCGGCGGCGTCTCCGAGAATGTCTACGCCAGGTGCACTCGCATTTACAGCCGCCATGGGCGTACTTGCGAGACACACTTGCCTGACAGGCTTGCTGCTGGCACACATGCGGAGCCTGTTCCTCAGTACTGACTCGGACCAGAACAGCATGCGTGCCAACAGCTGAATAGGGTTGTTGCAGACAAACAGGATGGGGGTGGTTCTTCTTTGCAGCTGTTGAGCCGACCGTTCTGCCATTTCCCCAGGTGGGCGATGATGCTGCCGGCCTCCATCCAGGTCTGCCCCATCGAGCTGCCCGGCCGCGGCCGCCGCCGCGGCGAGACCGGCATCGCCACCGTCGCCGCGCTGGCAGACGCGCTTGCCGATGGCCTGCCTCTGCAGGTTCGATCTTGGAATGCGATTCTGGCAACATCTCTTGCTGCAGTTTTCATCACGATGTTGAACAGCATCCCTGCAGGTGCTGCCAGTGTCCACTGTTCCCTGCTTGAGTGCAGCTCGCCAACAATTTCCGATTTTGCTGCACGAGGGCTGCTGTACAGATGGGCAGATTTTCTATTGACAGGCTGGCAGTGCACCTGGCATTGACCTCCCTACACTATCTGCGACTCCTGCAGGACAAACCGTACGCGCTGTTCGGCACCTGCCTGGGTGCCATCGTGGCGTACGAGGTCACCAAGCGGGTGGCGGAGCGGAAACACGCGCCGATGCCCGTGGCGCTGTTCCCGGCAGCGGTCTCGGCTCCGCACCTGTACGCCATCGCCGTGATGAAGCTCTACGTGCAGCACACCGTTGGTGCGCCCGCCAATGATGCCGCCCTTGCAGGGCGCCTAATACGGCTGTTCCGCTTGTGCTGGCAAGCATTGAGGTTGCTGCACCTGCTGGCTGGACTGCTGTCTACCAAGTCTTTCGCAGCAGCTGGGAAACAAAAGCTCGGCAACGGGAAGGTGCTGTTTCCGGAGCAAATGGCAAAATGTTGTTCGATTCGGATCGAAATGCCATTTGCTCGAGAGCCGCGGCCTTGGCTGTTGCTGGGCATTTGGGACGAGGCTTTGTTCATCCTATCGACGCTCAGCATAGTATGAAAGCTGATCCTGCTGCTCCGACTTCCTCCAGACTACGACGAGCCGCCGCCGCTGGAGGAGGTGATGGCATTCCTGTCGACGTGGGACAAGGTGCCCAAGGCGCAGCTGCTGGAGGTCTTCGAGCGGGGGCACTTCGCGGGGGTTGAAGAAATGCGCACCAACGAGCGGCTGTTCAACCGCGTGGCCCCCATGGGCGTCAACGACATCGCCATGGCGTGCATGTACAACTTCTACGAGGCGCCCAAGCTGGACATCCCCGTTACATCCTTCGACGGCCTCGAAGACAACACCATCGACCCTGGTGCGCTGCATTTTAAGGTTTTAAAAAGCAGGAACCTTGCGCCATCGCTGCAGCAGACACCCTTCTCACATTGCGACACCTGGTCATGTCGTTGGTTACAGAACGTGTCGCGCCGCCTGTGCCTGCGGCTGATCCGCCCTGGCGCTGATTTTGATCTGCGTGTGCATCGATCTCGTGCTCGACTTATTTCAGCCACGAGCCACACCTGCAGCGCTCAGCAATGTGTCTCTGTCACCTGTTGCAGGCAACGTGGGCCAGTGGTGCCAATACACAACGGGGCCGTACCGCAACGTGCCTGTGCCCGACGGCGACCACTACTTCGTGTCCACCCACTACCAGGTGCAATTTGCAGAACCGCACCACATTACTGGTGCATTCAAACCCTGCCGTGTCAACAGCGCCTGCCCGTGTCTCATGTGCAGTACATGCTCCCCAGTTTCCAGACCTGCCAGGAGTGGACTCAGCGGCACAATGCTACCTCTTCATATTCGGCAGCCTGCCTGCTATTTGCTTGCGCTATGTGGCGCCAAGCGCCAATGCATGCTCGCCCAGAGGTTGCTACAGTTACCTTCAAATCTGTGCTTTAAGCCACGTTTCTTTCTGCTGGCTTCAGGAGGTGGTAGCCATCGTGCGGGCGCAGCTGGTGGGCATCATGGACGGCATGAAGGCCGGCAGCCTCATGGAGGGTCACTCCTGGCTGGAGGAGGCCGCCGCGGCTGCCGAGCAGGTGAATTTGTGCAGCAAGGCAATGCAAATTGCACCAGATATCATCAGCTTCCTCAGCGACCTCATTGACTGTGCTGCCGCCCGGCAATCAAGGAGAAAGCTGTGAACTTCTTTCAGGCGGAAGTGGAAGAATTCGATGTGCAACCTGCGGCGCCCGGCAGCGAGCTTCCGTCGCAGCTGGCAGGGTTCACTGCCGCCACGCTGGAGACTGCCGTCCTCGACATGGTGCGCGCCTGCCTCCTGTTTTTTCGCTTCTTAAACCCTATCTCGCAAATACAGTGCAGATGCCTCCCATCACATGCCATCATCAAGCGCTAGGGTTTGAATCGGATCGCATGGCCCCTGACAACTGAGCTCATCTTCCACTACCGTCCGCAGAAATCGTTCCATGCTTGGTGTGCTCAGGACAGTTCCCGATTTATTGTCCTGAGTCTATTCTGTTTCCGCAGGTGCGGGACCTGGTGGACGCTGACGAGGATATCGTTTATATCTTTTTGTCCAGCACAGCTTTTAGGTCAGTTCGCCATCCCTTTGATCCCCTGTGTGCGCAGGTGCGGGACCTGGTGGGCGCTGACGTGGCGCCGGACGAGCCGCTGGCGTCGCAGGGCCTCGACTCCCTCGCCAGCATGGAGCTGCGCCAGAAGCTGCAGGCATGCCTGAACAAGGCTTACAAGATTTGTGTATGTGTGTTGACAGCCGCTGCATGTGGCGCACATCCAGGATGGTAGAGTCCGGCAGCAGCAGCGGTGCCCAAAACCCTCTAGGTGACAATGAAACCCCTTCATGCGGCAGCAGTTGTGTTCACTACTGGCTGCGGGTTGACTTTCGTGTGTGACCCGTCTGCAGGAGATCACGGGACTGGAGCTGACGGCTTTGATCGAGGACCCTGAGCATGCCTCGGTGCGGCAGATCGTGAGCGAGGCCATGGGCGTGCACCGCTCCGGCGGCGGCGGCGGGGAAGCAGCCGTAACTGGAAGCAGCATGCAGCAGCGCATCATGTCCCCCTGGATCTCGCCGGCGCCAATCACCATCAAGCTGCGGCTCTTCTGCCTGCCGTACGCCGGCGGCATATCCGAGAACGTCTACTCCAAGTGAGTTCTGGGACTTTTGTAGGACGTTTAGGCGTCATGTCTGAGGGTTCACCTTGCAACACCTGTACACGCGCAGGTTGTCCTTGCACGAGACGCAGCGGCTCCCATGCTGCTTCTGTTGAAATGGCAGGCAGCGCACAACAGCTGCGGATGTCGTTCCTTCTTATGTCTGTTGGCCTGCTGTGCCCCAGGTGGGCGATGATGCTGCCGGCCTCCATCCAGGTCTGCCCCATCGAGCTGCCCGGCCGCGGCCGCCGCCGCGACGAGACCGGCATCGCCGACGTCGCCATCCTGGCGGACGCCCTGGCGGAGTCCCTGCCTCTGCAGGTAACGCTCACTGCGAATGAATGAAGGGCGCGGCATGCATATGGACCTGACTCACTTCAGACCCAACGGCAGCCGGCACAAAGCAGCACGGCAACGCCAGCTGTGCCGTGTCTTCTCAACGAAGGCACATAAACATCGCGTCATTGCCCACCCAACACCAAATGCTGCTTTGCGCCACTGCAGGGTAAGCCGTACGCGCTGTTCGGCACCTGCCTGGGTGCCATCGTCGCGTACGAGGTCACCAAGCGCATCGTGGAGCGCAAGCATGCGCCGATGCCGCTGGCGCTGTTCCCGGCGGCCGTCTCGCCTGTACGCCGTCGCCGTCATGAAACTCTACGTGCAGCACGCTGTTGGTGAGTAGCTCTTTCCACAATGGCCCCTCCCCTGCGCCCCGCCAATATCAGATGGGCTGCTGTGCCCCGTGCAGGGAAGTCAGGATTTCCTCCCTCTGGGGCAAGAGCCCGCTGCAATTCGTGGCAAATGTGAAGAGTCGTCCGGTGCTGACGCAAACCCTAAAGTATAACCTTGTCTTTGCGCTGCAGCGTACGACGAGCCGCCGCCGCTGGAGGAGGTGATGGCATTCCTGTCGACATGGGACAAGGTGCCCAAGGCGCAGCTGCTGGAGGTCTTCGAGCGGGGGCACTTCGCGGGGGTTGAAGAAATGCGCACCAACGAGCGGCTGTTCAACCGCGTGGCCCCCATGGGCGTCAACGACATCGCCATGGCGTGCCAGTACAAGTACTTCGAGGTGCCCAAGCTGGACATCCCCGTGACGTCCTTCGACGGCCTCAAGGACAACACCATTGACACCGGTGCGCCAACTTCTGTGCCGCCAGATGACAAAATTGAGTCCGCTCAGATGCTGTCGACACTTTCTTGAGCACTACACCATGTCTGGCCATCGCTTCGCCTGACATATCTGACTGTGATGAGGAATTTGTGTCCCAAAGTCTCGCGTCTGCCAATTGTCCCTTTGGCAGCGCCTCATGCACAGCTTGGAGTCGAACACCGGCCTGCGCCATCATCGCGTTGCTGAGCAAACCCAATACCGTCGTCCTGCCGTCATGCTCAGGAGCTGACAAATCGCTCTGCACCCTGCAGGCAATGTGGGCCAATGGGGCCAGTATACGACTGGCGCCTACCGCAACGTGCCCATCCCCGACGGCGATCACTACTTTGTGTCCACCCACTACCAGGTACGCAACCAACTCTAGCTTATAGGTTGCCATCGCGAATTGTCACACCGCACTTGACTATCTGTGTGGCTGTCAGCAGGACCGCGCTCATGTCGTTCATCGCACAGTGTCGGTCAGGTGTGCTCATGCATCGCCATGACTGTGTTTCACGCTGCTTTAAATGGTATACGCAGGAGGTGGTGGACGTGGTGGGCACCCAGCTGCTGGCGCTGTTGGACAGCAACGGCTCCAGCGGTGGAGATGCCGCCAGTGCGCAGCTGGGAAACACTTTTCCGCCGGTGCACTGAGCAAAAAAGACAGTGAAGCCGCTCACCATGCCGAACCAGTGGTGGCTGTGGAGCCGCCGTTTCAGCAGGATGATGGTCAGGATTCCCGCCCAGATGACCAGCGTGCCACGCAGCATTTGGTACGTCGACGCAAACCTGCAAGGAAAACTTGCACGGCACGCATTGACGTGCAACAGCTGCGCAGGCCCAGTGCGCGACAGGGTCTTGCTCTGAACGCCTCGCGGCAGGCTCAGCAGGTCTCACAAATGCTGCAGCAATGCAGATTCGGGAGTGTTCCATGCCTCAGGAAGCGACACATGCCCAGTTTTGCCGAGCGGAGCTCACGTGAAGAAGAGGCCGAGGTTCAGCAGCGTCGTCGCGGCGGCGTCACACACGGCCGGCAGCGAGAAGCTCAGAAAGGTGCGCATGCTGTGCCGCTGCGTGTTGGGCTCAAAGGACAGCTCGCCGTGCATCGGGTCCGGCGCCGCCGCCTTCTTGCGCCACTGCATCGCCACATACAGCAACAGGCACAGGAACTCGCCGGCGAACATGCACGCGGACTGCACGGCGGGGTGCCTGAAGGTCAGCGGCGCGCCGTGGTGGCCGTGTGCCACCACCGTTGTGTCCTGCGATGGCGGCAGCACAGATGTCAGCGCCATGCATTATATCTGGCATGGAATCTGGGAATACTTTCCGCAAGCAGGTGATCCATGTCACAATGGAGTGTAGGCGCGCCTGCATTTTCGTGGCGATGGTGTTGATGGACCCGGTGAACAGCATCAAAACGGCATAGGACACGAGCTTGGCGTCCATGTTGCCGTTGTGTTTGCTGTCGGGTTTAGAAATAGTTCCCGTATCGGCCAGCACTCGCTCAGCGGGCCGGCTGGCAGCACTGGGTCTTCCCAGTCAAGCGTGCTGCGGCTGTTGCCGTGCCGGCGTCAGGCGGCACGCCGGCGCAGCGGTGCCGAGCAAAAGTTTGACACTAGGATCGGCGCAGCCCACCGGCGCAAACAACCTGCGCTCTAGGGGATAGGCAGCTGTCGGAGCTATCGAGGAGAGTGCCTGGACGGCAGCATGTGTGCTGAGACTACCATGGCTGTCATGTTCAACCTATCTGGCGCAGGTAACATGCATCGGGAGCTGCAAGGGCGCCAGCTGAATGGCACGGTTTAAACGATTGTTTCACACAATGTCTTGAACTCGGGTGCTGCCGGAAGTGTCCAATAACGTGCGCAATCCGAAAACGTCCGACAAGGACTGGCCCAGCGCCTGGAGAACGCAGCCAGACTTTGCAGCGACAAGGAGAAGCCAAACGGTCATTATAGGGCGATTGCACCTACACAGTTTCGCGGTATTGCGCGGCTCCAAAGGATGATGTCATGCACCACATAAGTAGAAGCTTCCTGCTTCCTTGCCACGTCACCACGCGTTGTCTTTGGCAAGGGGGGATGACAAGTTTCCCCGTCCTGCGTCTGCGCAGGCACCGTCTCGTGGCTCTGAGTGTGCAGTATTCCACCATCTGCAAGCCCGCCACACAAGTCTCACCGTTGTCCTTTACATCTCGATTCTAGATTCCGCTTTGGACCCCACGCAAAGTTCACAAACATGGCGGAGGCCATCCAGAAAGAGTATTATGAGTCCAGTAAGCTGGCGAAGTACCCCTTCGAGCCATACTGGCCAGAGAAGAAGCTGCGCATTTGCGTGACGGGTGCAGGCGGTGAGTGCTCGAACCGCTTGTGCGTGGAACAAGGCGCTGTCGGAACCAACCCCTGATGTGTGATCGAGGACAGCATACGACTTGCGTTGCACAGTTCAGACTTTTCAGTGCCTGTGCACCTCCCTCAAGTGTCGTTGATGCATGATGATAGGCTACTTATGCATGAACATGCCACAGTGTCGTTCAAGCACCGGTTGCATGCATGTCTGCGCCGGTGCTGGCACTGTGGCGTGCCAACACATCATGCAATGCATTTATATGCTTCACAGTCCGCCCACTGTTCAGTGAAGCTGTCTCATCTCTGGCACAGGTTTCATTGCCAGCCACCTGGCGAAGCGGCTCAAAACAGAGGTGCGCATTGTGGCTATGTTACTGGCCGGCAGCTGGCATGCATGGCACTGCTGTCCAACCTTCCCGGGAATGCCTGCAATCTTGCACAGCCTTGTACTCCATCTGGCGCCTGATGTGAATTGCCACACGCAGGGCCACTACGTCATCGGAGTGGACTGGAAGCGGAATGAGCACATGCCGGTGCGGCCGCCACCTCTGCCTTTCCGCAAACCATAACCGCAACCATTCGCTCACGGCACCACACCTGCGACTGCTATCTTGTTGTGAGTATTCAAATCACTCATGCACATGAGGCGGGCGGGTTTTGTGTATGTTTCTGGCATGGTTCAGGGCCGATGCTGTGCACAGCCAACTAAACGGTCGGGAGTCGGCGCCGCGTTGCTGCGGCAGGCTTGGCAGCTGGCTGGACACATGTCACTGCGCGCCTGTTGGCAGCAGAGCCCAGCCAGCCTGCCATTGCCGCTCCTGACGAAGGTCGATGCGACTTGCAGTCCTGGAATATAGATAGCCAGACGCCAAACCTGTTGCACGTCCCGCGCCGCAGGAGGAGATGTTCTGCGACGAGTTCCACCTGGTGGACCTGCGGGTGTTCGACAACTGCAAGAAGGTGGTGACGGGCTGCGACCACGTGTTCAACCTGGCGGCGGACATGGGCGGCATGGGCTTCATCCAGTCCAACCACTCCGTCATCTTCTACAACAACACCATGATCAGCTTCAACATGATCGAGGCAGCGCGGCAGGCGAAGATCGAGCGGTGCGGCGGCCTCCCTGTCCGTTTATCCCACGTATTGCTTCGTCACAGTGGCCTCACAGCCCTGCCGCAGCTCAAGCCGATGCGCCTGCAGCTGTCGGGGATCGGCAAGAGTGTTGGGGTGTGTGCATTGGCAGTCGGCACACCACCCAAATTGTGGGAGACCACAGCAGGCGGCTCAAGTCACCTCCACTCTGCGCAGGTTCTTCTACGCATCCAGCGCATGCATCTACCCAGAGGGCAAGCAGCTCAACACCACGGTGGAGGGCGGCGGCCTGAAGGAGTCTGACGCCTGGCCCGCACAGGTCTGTCTTGGGCCGCTGCATCTTCATCCGCCTCCACTCATTGCGTCTTCAGATCGCTGGCGCCTGCCCGGTGCAGATCACGTACCTGCAGCTGCACGTTCGTTTTCTGTCTCTGTCTCGCCATGACACCTAGGCACACAGGCACTGCAATGCTGCATGATACTACGCCTTCTGCACCGCCACGCCTGCGCCACGCTTGCCCTGCTCAAGGTATGGACTGACGCTTTGGTTTTTTCCGCTGGTGCAATAGCCACAGGACGCGTACGGCCTGGAGAAGCTGGCCAGTGAGGAGATCTGCATGCACTACGAGAAGGACTTCGGCATTGCCGTCCGCGTTGCCCGCTTCCACAACATCTACGGTGAGCTCTGCCTTGCCTTCCAAATGACAACAAGCATGCCCTGTACTCCGCCCCGATGCGGCCAGCCAGCGAGCTCCTCGTGGACAGGAAGGCGTCCCTCGTGTCTACCTCCGAAGCTTGTTACGCAAGCGGCAGCACCCACCGCCGTACCTGTCTCAAGCAGCGCCTTCACTGGATCGCAGGCCCTTACGGCACGTGGAAGGGCGGGCGGGAGAAGGCGCCGGCGGCGTTCTGCCGCAAGGTGCTGACCAGCCCCGAGGAGATCGAGATGTGGGGCGATGGCCTGCAGACGCGCTCCTTCACCTTCATCGACGACTGCGTGGAGGGCATCCTCCGCATCACCAAGTCCGACTTCAAGGAGGTGCGCGATTTGCCAAGCCGCCTGCCATTTGGCAGTCGCCACTGCCGCAGCCATATCGGGGACATTTGTCTCTTGTCTCCCCAACCTGCCGGCAGATCTGCAACCTGCCGCTCTATGTGGACCGGCTATCGGGCGGGTTCATGACCACCCGCTGACGTCAACTATTTGTCACGCTGCCGCAGCCGCTGAACCTGGGCAGCACGGAGATGGTGTCCATGAACGAGATGATGGAGATGGCGCTGGCCTTCGACGACAAGAATCTGCCCATCAAGCACATCCCGGTGCGCCCCGCCACCCGCCCCCTTTTTGCGGCAGCCGCCGGCGCCACCGCGTCATGACGGACACTGATCCCTGCTCCGCCGTGCCAGACTGCAGATGTGGCTTTCGTGAAGTACTGCAGTGCTTTCATGACATGCCAAGGATATCCTCCACGATGTCTCTTGGCACGTGCACAAACCTCAGCGCCGGTCGCCTGCAGGGGCCGGAGGGCGTGCGCGGCCGCAATTCGGAGAACACGCTCATCCTGAGCCAGCTGGGCTGGGAGCCCACCGTCAAGCTGCAGGACGGGCTGCGCCTCACCTACACCTGGATCAAGTCGCAGGTGACTTGCTTGAGATAAATGTATGCTGTCATTCCGTACTTGCATGCTGCTGCATACCCTTTTGCCGTAACAAGAGATGGCGAATTTTGCACGAGTGGATGTCAGGAGCACCAGCATTGCAGCCGGATCACCCTTTGTGTGAGAACACACACAACAAAAACACAGCGCGGAGCTCTCATCCGGTGCCATGTCCACGATTGCAGCTGGAGGATGAGAAGGGCGACCGGAGCGCCTACGCCAAGAGCACCATCGTGCCGGCGGGCGCGCCGCGGGAACTCGGCCAGCTGCGCGATGCCGACGGCAAGGAGGGCTTCTGAAGTCAGCGTCTTGAAGTCGGCATCAGCATCGCCGCACTTGCGGATCAGCGCACCAACTGCAGTGGCCGGCGTTTTGGCGAATGGTGCTTGTGAGGCAGCAGGTGGCAGTCCAGCCGTCAGCAAAGTTGAAATCTGCCATGACGGTGCTTCAGGAACACGCCTTTTTTTCATGACTCAGCTGTCCGGCGTTAGTTTGGCTTTGGCGCAGCGCTCATGGTGCACTTGTGGAATTTTCAAACAGAGGCACCAGTGTGCCATGCATCAGAACGTCTTCCACCACACGTTTCATTACTTCTGGCTGATCTAAAAGATCTGTGTACACAGCGCCCAGGATGTTCAGCGGGCAAAAACTGCAAAGCCAAACTTGGAAGCTACAGCATAATCCTGCGGGTCATGTGGATGCGACTTCAGCACAGCCTCAAGGACAAGGCATCGACATGGAAAAGCCACCGCCTGTGCTGATGTAATGGACTGCTTCTTGTGCCTCACTGGCACCGGACAATTCGAGCGGCAAGCCTTGAGCAGCAGCAGCCCGCTCGCAAACACCTGCTGCAGAACAGCAGCGGCGCCGGCCACACATCGCGGCAGGCTGCAATGCCGGCGGCAGATCGCAGGGCGGCGCCGGCCCTCAACCGCAGCAGCCGCTCTTTGCGGGCGCCGCGCTGCCGGCGTTGAGGTTCACGCCGCCCGAGCTGCCGGCGCCGTACCCCACCTTGATGCCGTAGCTCTGCAACGGCACATGAGGACAACCGTCAGTTTGCATCCACTGCCTGCGGGCTGTGCCAGCCGTGTCGCAGGCAGGCATGCACTGTAATGGTGAGCTTCCCACAGATTATGCATGCCATGCATCTGTGCGACCTGCACCTGCCGAATGCGACATGGCCCGAGCGGCAGCAGGACTCCCTCAACAGAAGCGCAACAGAAAGCGCACAGAAAAGCTGCTTTCCGCGCACCTCGTTGGACACGTCAAAGACGCCGGTCTCGATCTTCTCGTAGATCTTGCGCGCGGTGTTGATGAAGGCCTCCTCCACATTGTGCGCCGTCTTGGCGCTGGTCTCCAGAAACACCAGCCCGTGCTCCTTGGCAAACTGCTCGCCCTCCTCTGTCGACACCGCCCGCCGGTGCTGCACAATGCGAACGAAGGCTTCAACTTGGCGCAATCAAGGGAATTAGATAGAACCTCCATGTGGCAATGCCCAAGTGCCCTCGCTCTGGGGCACCCGGCTCTGCATCTGGCTGTGCATGGGGCTCCGCATTGCCCACGCTGCGGCAACAGAGATGCATAGCCTGCCAGAGGCAGGCTGCTGCTATTTTGGTTGGGGTGGGGTGGGGTGCAGCACGCATTTCACGTGGTGTCACGCTGCAAGTGAGGAGGGTAGCAGGGTGCATGAGCCGCGGGCGGTGCTGTCGGCGGACAGTCGGCGGCTTTTAAGGTCATGTTGTGGTCCAGACACCCACCGTGAGGTCGCTCTTGTTGCCGATGAGCATGATGGTCATGTTGGGGTTGGCGTGTTGGCGGGCGTCCTCCAGCCAGCTCGCCAGGTGGTTGAATGTCTCCCGCCTGCCGCACAAACATGCAAAACCCTCAATATCCGGTGAGCTCGGCGGCGGGTGCTATCTCTTTCATATGTTGGTGCGGCATGGTCCCTGAGCCTTCAGCATGGGCACTCACGCCTCTGTGCACTCTTAGCGATGAGTTGAACGCATGTACAGGTGCAGCACAGCAAGCAGTCCTGCCTCGCTGACATAGATTACTCAACATGAATGGCAAAGCGCCCCACCTGGTGATGTCATACACGAGTAGCGCGCCGGCGGCTCCCCTGTAGTACGACCGCGTGATGGAACGGAAGCTCTCCTGCCCGGCCTGCAGACGGCGTAAAGCCATGCTGTCCGTCAGCATCGCACACACTGCTAGGCTGGCGTGTCTTCGGCTCAGCCGTTGGGCCCTCTGGCGGCCAGGTTGGGTCTCAGGGGCATGCATGAATGGTCTCAGTGCTGCTGTTTTGTGCTGCTTTCTTAGTGCTGCTGTCAAGCGGATTCGGATAATTTCAAAGGCCAGCTGCACAGGAGGTTCACTCACCGTGTCCCAGATCTGTAGCTTGATCTGCTTGCCGTCAATGTTGATCATGCGCGCGCCAAACTCGACGCCGATAGTCAGGTCGTGCACCGGCTGGAAGCGCTTGTCAGTGAATTGCAGTAGCAGGCACGACTTGCCGACGCCTGCGAGGGAGAATTGCATCTCACATGCGAGGCACCCTGGCTCGACGGCAGCCATAGGTCTAAATGAATCGTGCGTTGCAACGCTGCATGGAATGTGGAGCTGCGGCGAGCTGTCGACGTTTAGTGGCCGAAGCGGGCAGCGATAGCAATATCGATGGCGGCGCATCAAACGACAAGGCTGATGCGGGATAGCTGGACAGGTACAGACATGTTGCTGTGCCCGCTCACCAGTGTCACCTGTTGCAAAACCAGACAACATGTCATTACGACTTCACGACCTCGCCAGACATCAGCACGGGCAGCATCGACTGGCAACATCAGTGGCAGACAGTTGCAAATGAGGCGAGCCTCACCGATGACGATGTACTGGCGAAGAGGAGCACACGAAGCAGAATCAGTCACGTGTTGCTGATGTCAGAGGGATGCTTCAGCAGCAGGCCACTTTGAGGCGCGGGCACGGCAAAGGACGCACAGGACGCACGACACCAAACATGCATGCACTGGCACTGGCACGGCATGCAGCAGCACATAACACGGCACGTAGCGAACCTTGAATAGATACCTGCGAGGCACAACGTTTCGTGTCAGCAAGACATTATCGAGTCCAGGCATTCCCAGGATTGCTATGACTTTGCAAGCCAGCACTCGGTGGTCGACAGGCTGTATCGAGCAACGAAGGGTTCCATTGGACGAACACCGTGACATAGAGCACCACGCTGGAACACTAGCCGGAGTGGAGTACACAGCACAAAGTCTTTCGATGGCACGAGTCAAACTAGAGCCACATGGAGGCACTCACGCGTATGACATGGTGCCACGAGTGCGCTGTTTGTATGCTCGGCAGCCCTACGTCCGGCCACTCCTGCGCGACCTCACGGGTGCGATGCCGCTCCAAAGCCCTGTCCTGAAGCTGTGATGTTTGCCGCAATACGACCCTGCAGGCGCTCGCCGGGTCTGTGCGATGCTGGGACTGCAACACGTGAGTTAGATGTGGTGCTCTGCGAACAGTGCTATGCTGGGCCCAGCGCTGGTGCAAATTCCCTGCTGCCAACATGTACCACCATGAGAGTCTCGCCCGGACTGGCAAATTTGCAGCGATTCCTTCTTCAAAACCTCCTCCAGAAACTCCAGCACAATAGTTTGACCTAACGGCCCAAGCCACATAGCCTAGATGTTCCCAACTTCGGCAATCGTATGCCAGCAGCGTGATGTGCCACGCGTACTCCTGCACCCCGCATGCATCCTGCGAGACGACATCCCACTTGGCGGCGTCCGCAACCGGCTGGCCGCCTAGCGAAGTAGCGAAGCGCTCCGGCCCAACACTCCGGCCCAACAAAATCACGCCTTCAGGTACTGGTCGAACGATCCGGCGCCCTCCCCGGTGAGCTCTTCCAGGCGCGACACCAGGCCGGCGGCCGCCGCGGCGACGCCAGCGTCCTCGTCTTCCAGCAGCTCTGCCAGGAAGGGCAGCGCCTCCGGCAGCAGCAGGCCGTACTCCTCGCGCAGCGACGCCACCAGGCCGGCCGCCACGGCCAGCGCGCGGCGGCGCGCGCGCGCGTCGTCGCCCCGCGTCGCCATGAGCACCTGCAATGCGAGTCGCAGATGGGAATCAGGATTCAGCATGACCCCAGCAGCTTGACACCCTGTGCCCACAAGCAAGGCAGCGCAGCTCTGCCTGCCCAGGCAGAGAATACTCGTGCACTGCCATAGAGGGCGGAATCGACTCCAAACTGCCTCGTAACATGCACATCGTCCTCACCGCGCGGTTGAGAGGCCGGTACATGACGTCGCTGCCAGCCGCGGCCGCCAGGCGCGTGAGCGCCGCCACCGCCGCGGCGCCGTACGGGTCCGCGGCCGCGTCCGGCACCGCTGCGGCGGCGGCCGCCGAATCCGCGGGCGGCGCGGCGAGCTCAGGCGGCAGCAAGGCCGCCAGGGCGGGCGCGGCGCCCGGCGGCGGCGCGCCGTGCAGCTGCTCGGCCAGCGGCGGCAGCAGCCGCTGGAAGCGGCCCTCGTCCAGGAAGCCGACGCTGTCGTGCGCAAAGCACTCGCCCAGCGCCAGCAGCACCTGCGGCCAGCAAGCGGTTGTTATTGCTGCTGTTGTTGTTCTTGCTGAATTTGAAAGGGCTTGAATTGTTCACACAGCGAGCCGACAGCAAGGTGCTGGATCTGCTCGTCATGTAAGCACCACCTGCTGCAGCACCGATCTGGGGAGCATCCAACGATCCCCCGGGCTTGGGCCCACAGCAGCCTCCATGCGACAGCGGCATTCCCCACACCTGGGTGCGCAGGCGCCAGGAGGCCTCCTGGGCCGCGGCGTCCTCCGGCGCCGCCGGCGCGGCGGACGCCTCTGCCTCGGCCGACTTGCGCCGCTTCTTCTTGGCAGGCTTCTTGGCGTCCGACTCGCCGCCGGCCTCCAGGGCCGCGAGCGCCGGATCCAGCAGGTAGCGGAAGTAGGGCACGAAGATGGAGCGCAGGCGCGCGGTCAGCGCCGCGGCGGCGGCAAACAGCACCGCGGGGCGGCCGCCGGCGGGCGGCGGCTGGCCACCAGGTCCTGTATTGACGATATACCGAGGTGGGAACCAAGGCGATGTACAAAATCGTGCACAGATCTGCAAAACTTGCAAGGCAATCACGATCCTTCAGACCCTATTGAGCACGGCAGTTGTAGATGGGTTGGACGCTCACATCAAACATGTGATGGGTCGGCCAGGACAGCCTCTCGTAAGCAGCCCTGCCAGGCATGTCTCGACAAACAATCTGACCGAATGAGGTGTTGCGAAACAAGGCACCTGCGGGCAGAGAGGCGCGCGCCCACTCCACAAAGCGCAAAAACAGCGGCTTGAAGGTGCGCTCGCTCAGCTTCACTGTCAGCGCCTCCAACGCCGCAACCGCCTGCCGCTCCACTGCCGCCACGCCTACAAGTATTGGGCAATTTTGGTCGGTTTCTGCCTTGAAATGTTGCAGGGTTTGAACTGGCATCCAGCGCCGCAACCGCCTGAAGGAACATTGGCGTCAAGTGCCTCATGCATTGGAGTGATGATGGCCGGGAATTCTCGAGCACAAGCAATCATGCTGCTCAACAAGCAAGCCGTGCCACGCTGCCAAAGAGCCCATCTGCCCACTCAAGAAGAGCATCGACTGCCAGCGTCCTCATACAGCAGATCGAATGCAGCAGCCGCACCAGACTTGCACTGCGCCTAACTAGCATACACAGAAATGGATGGCGGATGTGCACGCACCTTCCGGCCCGAAGGTGGCGAGGTGCGTCTGTCGCATGTCGAGCGCCGGCAGCAGGAAGCGGAAGGTGGTCTCCGCGTGCGTAGCCACGCTCGCGTGCCCGTGGGCGCCCAGCAGCGCGGCCGCCATTGCCAGCAGCTCCACGACGGGCTGCGCCCCTGCCGCCTGTCAACATGCTAGAGGCATTTTCTTGATCGAGATCGTGTGAGATTTGTACAACAGCATGGGGATCGCCATGGCCAGCGGCCCCACAACGGGCCGCCTATGAGCACGCCCAATGCATGTCCGCATTTGAATCTCAAGTGTTTTTTTGAGAGACAAGACAAAGCAGAAGCTTTGGGCTCCACGGCGGGTTGCCACAGCTTGACATGAGGCTCGAGCAAGGCCTTACGGCCCATGCACATGCAATTGCAATGCCATGAGGTACAGCTTGCCCAGCGAGCGTTCCACAGCAGCTGTCCAGCAAGCCTGTGCCAAGGAAGAGCGCTGTGCTGAGTACGCCAAGTTGCAGTGCCGTGATGTGCAATTTGCGAGCGCTACTGACCTGGGCGGTGGGCAGGTGTGCCACCAGGGCTGGTAGCAGCAGCCGCGGCGGCACCGACGTTGGCAGCAGCAGCCGGATCGTCGCCGCTGTGTTGGCGGCGCCAGCAGCGGTGCAAGCCTGGCCCCAGACCTGCGAATCCACAGTTCTGTGTGGGCCGGCTGCTGTACACCCATCGGGTGAGAGTGCAGGCATCGCAAATATTCGACCTAGATGTGCAGCAACCTTGCACAACCATTGGCATGCAGCATTTCGCACCAGATCATGCACTTGATGGCATGCGCCTGCAGTCGCAGGGCTAGAGTGAAAAATTTGTCTCTACAGTGCGGCGCCTCACCAGCGGGTTGAGGGTGTGCTCCAGCATGGCGGGCAGGTAGGGGCTCAGGAACTTTGGCAGCGTCCGGACCAGAGACGCCGCCACAGCGAGCGCTGCGGCAGCCTCCAGTGCTGCAGCCTCCGCCCTGCCTATCTGCACCTGCACAGGCAGTCGTATAGCATCCAGCGCCGCCATCATTAACCCGAGACATGATCCCGAGACTGCACGTTGGGTGTGTGAATGGAGTACTGTCTGACGGCCAGCGACAATGCTGCAGCATGTGGACCGCCTGTGATGGCAGATCAGCTGCCGTCACAGGCTTGTGCGACGGGCTGGTCAATCATCAGCGAACTCCGCCATCAAGCCCAAGCACAGCACAAACCTTCTTGCTGCGCTTGCCGCCCTTGGCCGGCGAGCCCGGCGACAGTGGCTCTGCCTCCTCTGCGTCAGCAGGCTTGTCCTCCTCGTCGCGCACGGCCGACAGCGCGGCGCCGGCGGCCCTGAGCGCACGCGGCGCCAGGCGCGGCAGCAGCGGCACGGCGCCCAGGCCCGCCACCAGCGCCGCCGTCGCCGCCAGCGCGCTGGACCGCACCGCCCTGCAGTTTGAGGAATGTTTCAGTCCTCGCTGTAAACTTGTCATCATGTCTTCCTCCTGACTACGTGGAAGAACAAGACACCACCAAGGAATGCGTAGGCTAGTCGTTGAGCTGTCATTCGACAGTCTGCATTTGCAAGCACGCAATGTATGCCCACTGGGGCTGTCCTTAAAAAGCGGCGCCAGCTGAGAAGTGGTTCAAGTGGCGAGGTCGAACGCACAAAAATCAGGGCGACCCACTCGGTGGCGTTGCCAATGGCAGGAGCTACAAACTTTGACATAACCCTAGAGAACCCACCTGTTGGGGTCGTCGACGGCGCCCAGCACCGCGGGCGCAGCGTCCGTCAGCGGCGCCGGGCGGGCGCGACCCAGGTGCTGTGCCAGCGCGCCGAAAGTGACGAGTGCCGCCTGCCGCGTGGTGGGCGCCGCCGCCGCCTCGCCGCCCTCGCTGCCTGCGCGGCGACACATGGCGCCATTCAGTTGTCGAAACAGTGGACAAGCTGGAAGTTGACGATGCAAGTGGCGCCCAATATGGGACGAGTAGAGTTGGCCTCAGAAAGTAGTAAGTACTTTTGTGATTGTCATCCACAGGAGGGTTCGGACTGACGTGCAAACAAAATCTCGTCACCGGCCAACAGACCTCTCCATTTCATTCCCAGATGCAACATGCTGCGCATGCACAAAGCCACGAGCATATGCGCAGAGCAATCTGAAAACGCTGGGCATACTGCCAGCACACGGCAGCTTCACACACAGCAGCGTCGCTTGCAAGCGGTCACAGCCCCCAATACTTCCTGCTCACCAAGCAAACCACTGAACTGGCGCGCACCTGCCACGAAGAAGACGGACAGCAGGGGGCAGAATGCCAGAGCGGCGTCCGCAGCAGCGGCGAGGGCAGGCTGCTCGTCCGCATCGGCGGTTGCGAGCCGCGCGCCCAGGCCCTCCGCCGCCGCCGCCAGCAGCCGCAGCGCCCGCCGCCGAACGCGCTCCGGCACGACCGAGTCAGCCCGCCCCGGCGCCGCCGAGACGCCGTCGGTCTGCGAGTCTGTAGCCAGCGCGACGAGCGCGGCGGCGTGCGCGCCAGGCGCCATGGCGGCCTGCAGCGAAGACAGCAGCGCCTCCGACGCGGCGGCCGCCGCCTTCTTGCCGCCAGGGGCGCCCTCCGCGCCCAGGCCCTGTAATGAGGAGTTAGACAGGAGTGAGGGGCGGAGGGCAGCTGGTGGTGAGCATTGACAACAGCCGCAACACCATAGGCTGGGCTGTCGGCCGAGCTAATTCGGGGCGAGCTCTGGACGTCGGCGTCCATTAGGTGCAATTGTTAAGCCAGCAGCTTGCACACCTGCTGCTGGAGCAGGCCCTGCAGGAGAAGACTGGCATAGGCGTCCTGCAGCTGCGATCCGCCGTTTTCGGTGCTGTCGGCGCCGGCGGTCACGCCGTCGGACTGCCCGCTGCTGCCGGCGTCCGCGTGTAGGCGCGACGCCACGAACAGCGTGGCCAGCTGCAGCTGCGGCGGCGCACCGCCATCCGCTGGCTGCGACGCCGCCTGCAGCACCGCCAGATACCCGCGTGCGCGGTGCAACTCGCTGGCCTGCGCGTTATGAACACGTTCGGTCACAATGCACTTGGAGACCTACCAGTCACCCAGCTGATGTAGTTGGAACCGGCCAAAGCGTTTGTGTGGCCAAATGCCTAAAGTGGCTTGGGGAATGCTGATGAGAAGAATACGCTAGTGTCCCAAACATGACATCGAGGATAACAGGACTGCACCGCCCCCTGGAACCACAAGACCGCATGCAGACAACAGAGTTCCTCACCTGGCTGCACAGGCTTGCGGCCAGCGCCAGGGGGTGGCCCGCCCCGGCGTCCGCCGCAGCGCCCTTGGACGCGGCGGCCGCTGCCAGCTGGGCGGCGTGCTCCGCCGCCGCGTGCTGGTCCGCCGCCGCGCGCCGCAGTAGCTCCAGCAGCACCAGCGGCAGCGCCTGCTCCTGTTGCGCAAGATGTGAATTGTTCAGTGAGCCGTGCGTGCAAGGCTGGCACGGCCACCTCTGTAATGTCAAGCTGGTGTCCAATGGCAGATAGCGTGCCTGCAGCCTCGCAGCTCGCTTGTGCACTGCTGGTGGGTTGCCACCACTTGCAATGAGACACTCATCAGAAGGGGCGTCCAGGAACGTAACGGAACACCGCAGGCAGGCGCCCGAAGTGCCTTCTGTGTCACATGTTGGAGCCGTATGTGGACTGCACCTCAGGCAGGGCGGCCCGCAGGGCAGCCACCAGCGGCAGCCGCCGGTGCGGCGGCAGGCCTAGGGCGGCGTCAATGACGGCCGTGGCTGCGTCCGCCGGCGGCCGCCCCGCCGCCAGCCACGCCGGCAGCACCGCCAGCAGCGCCTCGGTGGCGACCGCTGTGGAGTGCACGTCCTCGTGCGCCGCCGCCGCACCGCCGGCCACCGCCACCACCTGCAGCGGGAGACGTGCTTTGGCTCACCAATTTGTTGAGCTGCATTCAGTAAAACACCGAGGCAGAACATGGGGGCGTGTGGGTGTGTGCCCGGCAGACCACACCGTTCTGGCAGCAGGCGCGCTTGCATAAGCACCCCCGTCGCAGGGTGACTGGTCTGCCTGTTCAGTGATCTCTTTGTAAGCTGCAAAGCTTCGGTCACGTCAAGCGCATCAGGGAGAGTGACATCAATTCGTAGTATCGTTCATCATTACGGCGTGTAGAGGATTCATTAAAGGGAGGTAAAGGAAGATAAAGCGAGGCTCACGTCCATGGCGTGCTGCAGGGCCGCCTGCGGTTGCGAGCGTGCGAGGGCCGCCAGCAGCGCCAGCGCCTGGTTGCGCGCCGCGCCATCTGGTGCAGCCCGTGCCGCCGCCGCCACCGCGCCCACGTCCCAGTCGCCGGCTTCCGCAGCCGCCGGCGCGGCCGCCTCCGCGTCCGCCATCGGCTCATCGCCGCCGGCAGGTGCCTGCGGCTCCGCAATGCGCTGCAGGGCCGCCAGCGCCAGCTGCATGGCGTAGCCCGCGAGACCCGGCCTGCGAGCGACAGCGAGGGTCATGTGTGTCGGGAGTGTGGTGCACCAGTGGCCTGATCGTATTGCAGAAGACATTCCGCACAGGCAAGCGCGGCTTGATTGGAGCTGGGAGCACATTGGAGTGCGACTTCGGACATGCCAGGCGGACTTGTTCCTGCTGCAAATCACTGTATCGTGAGCGGGATTGGCCTCCACAGGCACAACCAAGCACAGAAAAAGGAGTGTGATATCTGAGCAGAAAAGCCTCGAGCGTCACTTGGCTGCAATGTTGCCACCCTCGTCGTCGTCCTCAGAGCCGCCATGGGCTCCGCTGCCGTCCGCAGCTGCGTCCGCTGACGCCGCAGGCACGGCAGGCGCCGGCGCCGCGGCGGCGGCCGCCAAGGCGCGCAGGCAGCCGCACAGCAGCGGCACCAGCGGCGCATTGCCGCCGTCCGCGTCCGCCCAGCCGAGCAGCTCCAGCACCACCACAGCCGCGTCTACGGCGTCGACGCCTGCACAGAGCACACGCGACGGTGGCGGCCCGACTCTCCACTGACTCTGACAGATGCATGAGCAGAGCACAAGCATTGCACCACCTGGCAACATGACCATCGCGCTGAAAGAAACTCGTCGACTGGTTGCCAGAGCACAGGACAGAAGCTCACAAGGCAGGGCAGGTGCTGCGTGCTCGGCAGCGACTTTCCGGCCGCGGGCGCGCTTGCGGGCCGTCGTCGGCGGCGCCGCCTCTGCCGTCCCCGCTAAACTCTCCAGCATGGGCTGCACGTGCTCCAGGCGCAGCGGCAGCCGCTGCAGCGCCTCGCGGGCAGCGGCGCGGTAGGCGCCGTCGGTCTCGGCATGCGAGCCCCACAGCAGGCCCTGCAGGGGAACGCAGGAGAATACACGTTCAACAGTGGTGTTGAGATGAGGCAAGCATCGAGAAAGCAGCTTATAGAAGACTGCAACAGCAAGCACCGAAACGGAGATGCAGGCGAGCGATGAACCTCTGATGGCAGCTGGTGGGCATGCCAATGTCGGACACAACTCTTGAGCAGCGGTGAGATCTCAGAAGCGGCTGTGAAACAGCTGGAAAACCATGCACGTCGCACAGAATCTTTGTGCAAATGCGCACCAGGAACATCTGGCGCTGGGCGTCGGGCGGCAGCACGTCATGCAGCTCGCGCGTCGACGCCCGCCGCGCCGCCGCCCGTTCCCCCGGCCCCGCCCGCAGCGCCTCCCTCAGGCCCCAGCCGGCGGCCGCCAGCGGCTGCAGCACCTCGGGGTCCTCCGGCAGCAGCGCCGAAACCGCCTCGGGCCGGTACAGCGCCAGGGCCTCGGCGAACAATGCAGACCGCTCGTCCGCTTCCGCTGTGGCTGGATGAGATTTTGCCACCGCAACGCCGCCGCCAACGGTCAGCGCCGCCAGGGCAGCCGCCGTGGCGTCGGCGGCGGCGCGGCGGCGCGCCGCTGGCGACAGCGCCCGCAGCAGCGGCAGCGCCGCCCGCAGCCGCTCGGCGGCGGTGCGCCAGGCGGCCAGGGCGCGCAGCGTTGCGCGGCCTGCGGCGGCGTCTGCGGGCTCCGTCAGGCCGCCCAGACGCTGCGCGAGCGCCGAGCCGGCCGCCGCTGCGGCCGCCGCCGGCAGCGCCAGAGGCCTGCACATGTAAAACTTCGAACAACATCAGGAGACTGGGGTGGAACTGTACGCTGCAAATGGCCATGATGCCATGACCCGGCGTTTGCATGGATTTGCAGCGCACGAGCAGTTTCTTGCAGACAGAGCTACGCACAGCAACACAGCGGCTCAAACATGTG
>JAABUM010000488.1_pt1 | contig 69432 bp, 60 predicted proteins | sample 5559161 | NCBI WGS metagenome assembly JAABUM01 (sample SAMN10711868, study PRJNA513369) | rock metagenome | isolation source: Antarctica rocks | place: Antarctica: Victoria Land, Siegfried Peak nord
TCCTCTTTCTTGATGTACTTGCATGTGGGGTAGCCGGTGCAGGATAGGAACGGGCCGTAGCGACCCTGGCGCTCCACCAGCGGTTTGCCGCAGTCGGGGCAGGTCTCGTCGGTGACTGTGGGCTGAGCCTTGGGCTCACGCTTGACGTAGTCGCACTCGGGGTAGCCGGAGCAGGCCACAAACTTACCGTAGCGGCCGGAGCGTTCGATCAGCTCCTTGCCACACTGCGGGCAGGTCTCCCCAGTACCCACGGACACGCGATCCAGGGTCGTCATCTTCTCCGCAAGCTGCCGCAAAAAGGGGTCGGCGAAACCGGCCAGCATGTGCCGCCACTCCATCTTGCCCTCGGCGATATCGTCGAGCTGTTCCTCCAGGCCGGCGGTGAAGCCGGTGTCCACGATAGAGCTGAAGTGGGCGGTGAGTAGGTCGTTGACCGTGTGGCCAATGGGCGTGGGCCGAAACGCTTTGCCCTCCTTGACCACATAGCCGCGATCCTGAATGGTGGAGATGATGCTGGCGTAGGTGCTGGGCCGTCCGATACCCTCGGCCTCCAGAAACTTGATCAACGAGCCTTCGTTGTAGCGCGGCGGCGGCTCGGTGAAGTGCTGATCCGGCTTCACACCGAGCAGGCGCAGGCCCTCGCCCTTACGCAACGGGGGCAGGCCACGGTTCTCCGCGCCTGCGCCCTCACGCTCCTCATGCTCGGCCCGCGCACGGTCGCGGTCCTTCTCGGACTCACTCTCGGCGTCGTCGGGGGTGGCCCCATAGACGGCCAGGAACCCGGCGAAGACGAGCGTTGAACTTGTGGCCCGCAGCAGGCTGGCTTGGGCTCCAGCAGCCGTGCCCTCCACGTCCACGGTGGTGCGATCCGACTCAGCGGGCTTCATCTGGCAGGCCACAAAGCGCCGCCAGATCAGCCGATAGAGGGCTAACTGCTCACTGCTGAGCGAACTGGCGATGGCCTCGGGGATGCGCGCTGGCTCGGTGGGCCGCACCGCCTCGTGGGCCTCCTGGGCGCCTTTGGCCTTGCTCTTGTAGCGCATGGGGGTGGGCGGCACAAACTCAGGGCCAAACTGGGCGGCGATCATCTCGCGGGCCGCCGAGAGGGCAGTTTCGGCGATATTGACCGAGTCAGTACGCATGTAGGTAATCAGGCCAACCTGGCCTTCACCGCCTACGGAGATGCCCTCGTAGAGCTGCTGGGCCACCTGCATGGTCCGCGCGGCCGGCCAGCCCAGGGCCTGGGAGACAGCCTGCTGCAGAGTGCTGGTGGTGAACGGCGGTGGGGCCGAGCGCTTGACCCGGTTGGTGCGCAGGTCCTTGACGCCGAACGCCTGGCTCTCCAGCAACGCCTTGATCCGGTCGGCCTCCTCCCGGCTGGTGATCTGGGGCTTCTTGCCGGCGACCTGATGTAGGCGGGCCATAAAGCTGCGCGCGTCCGGGGCAGCGGTGGTGGGCGTGAAGGTGGCGTCTACCGTCCAGTACTCCTGGGGCGTAAAGGCCTCGATCTCACGCTCACGTTCGCAGATGATTCGCACGGCCACGGACTGCACCCGCCCGGCGCTGAGGCCACGCTGCACCTTGCGCCACAGCAGGGGCGACAGCTTGTAGCCGACCACGCGGTCGAGCACCCGCCGGGCCTGCTGCGCGTTGATCAGGTCCATGTTGAGGGTACGGGGGTGGGCCAGCGCATCCTGGATGGCGCTCTTGGTGATCTCATGGAATTCCAGGCGCTTGACCTGGCCACGCAAGCCGAGCACCTGGGCGACATGCCAGCCGATAGCCTCGCCCTCGCGGTCGGGGTCGGTGGCAATGATCACCTCGCCGGCGCCCGCGGCCGCCTTCTTGAGGATTTTGACGGCGTCGGTGCGGCCGGTGGAGTTGACATAGGTTGGCTCATAAGTTTGCTCATCGTAGCCCAGTTCGCTCTTGGGCAAGTCCCGCACATGGCCCATGGAGGCCACGACGGTATAGCCGGCGCCCAGAAAGCGGGTAATGGTCTTTGCTTTAGTCGGGGATTCGACAACGATTAGGGTGGACATATCTTCCTCGGGTAGCGTGTGGCGCGCGGCTTCAGGCCGCCAGCCCCTCAGGGTGTTGAATGGGCGCCGGTTTCAAAATAGCGGGGGTGCCAGGCGACACCCTGCCAGGTAGTCATTTTGTGGGGGGTGACCCGGATCAGCCAGCGGGCCTGATTCAGGGTCGGCTCCAGGTAGTCGGGGCCATGCTCGCCAAGGTAGCGTAGCGACATGCGTCGGGCGATCTCGACCCACTGGCCGCCGACATTCGGCTCCTCGGCGATGGCGCCTATCCCCTCTACCATGACCTTACGGTAAGGCGGGGCATCCTCATCTATGGAGAGGCAGACGCGCCCATCACGCTGAATGTAGCGGGCCCAAGCGGATTTGCGGCGGGGCACAATATAAAACTCGCGGCCAGTCCACTCGAACCAACAGGGCACCACATAGGGCGCTCCATCGGGAGTGAGGCAGCCCAGGCGGCAGATCAAGCTGCCGCCGAGGAAGAGATCCAGGTCGGCGCTACCAAGCTTACCGATCTCACCGCGCCAGGCTTCATCATCAGAGTGGCCAGGATCAGGCGCCATGGATTGCGTGGTCTCGCTCACGGGTACTGCTCCTCTCCAGAAAACGGCAGATGCGGGCACAGCCCTCTTCCACGTCGGCCTGACTGGCCGCCAGGGCCAGGCGCATAAGGTTACCACAGCGCGGTCCAAAGGTGACCCCTGGCGCGACAGCCACATGCTCCTCCCGCAGGAGCGCAAGGGCTAGCGTCGTCGAGTCGGCCAGGGAGTCACCGACCTCCACAAGCATATAGAACGTGCCGGCTGGCTGGCGGACGGCCACTCCGTGGCGCTGGAAGATAGCCAGGGCCGCATCGCGGCGGCGGCGATAGGCCGCTACCATGGCGGTGATGTCGGCGCGGGGCAGGGTCAGGGCTGCCTCAGCAGCCTTCTGCGAGATGGCGCTGGCGCAGGAAACAAGCGGCTCCTGCAGCTTCTTGATCAATGTGGCAATAGCCGGTGGGGCCACGGCGTAGCCTAGCCGCCAGCCGGTCATGGCGTATGTTTTGGAGAAGCCGGAGACGGTGACCACGGCGGCCTCAGAGCCCAGGGCGGCCAGACTGATATGGGGCCGATCAAAAGTGATATCCTCGTAGATCTCATCGGAGAGCACGACCAGCCTGTGTTGGGCGGCAAACTCAACCAGGGAGCGCGCCGTCCGGTCGGTGAACACCGCGCCGGTAGGGTTAGCCGGGCTGTTTGTGATGATCAAACGGGTGCGCGGCGTGACCAGCGCCCGCAGCGCGTCCATGTCGGGCTGGTAGCCGCGGGCGGGGTCCAGCGGATAGTACACAGGGGTAGCGCCAAGCAGGGTGACCTGCATGACGTAGTTGGGCCAGCCAGGCTCAGGCACCAGCACCTCATCGCCCGGGCTCACCGTGGCCAGCAGGGCGCTGTAGCACGCGGTGACCGCGCCCGGCGTGACCACGATCTGATCGGGCGTGGCCGTAATGCCGTTGTGGGCGCGCAGTTTTTCCACCAGCGCCTCGCGCAGCGTGAGCAGGCCGGCGCTGGGGGTGTAGCGGGTGAAGCCGGCCCGCGCGGCGCGGCAGGCAGCCTCAACAATCGGCTCAGGGGTAGGGAAGTCCGGCTCACCCACCTCAAGGTGCAGGCAGTCCTCCATGCCGCTGGCCGCCTCCATGATCACGCGGATGCCGGAGCGGGGCATCGCCAGCACGGCAGCCGGAAACGGGCCCTCAGCCGCGTTAGCCACTCCCTCGTCGTCCATTACCTCGCGTTTGCTCCTCATTACTACTATAGACGCATCACGCCACCAGCACTACTATAGACGCATCGCGCTCTCGGCGCCCGCGCCACTACTCAATCGTCACAACGCGGCACAGCCGGAAAGGGTACACGTCCCGACTATTCTAGCACCTGGTAGGCCATCGGTCAGTCAGCGTTGTAGCGGGTAAACTGGCCTGGTCAGTGGGGCCAGAGCCCCGTTCCCGCTCCCCGGCAGAGCGACAGGGCGCCAGTGTATCATACCCAGGAGAGGGCATGGCAGTGAGGAGGCCAGTGATGGTACAGATCGCCACCGGCTACTACGTCCCTGACCACCTGCTCAGCGACACGGAGGAAAGCGTCGTGGGCATAGAGTGGCATCAGGAGGCCATCGGCGCGTTAGCCGACATGCTGCGCGGCGTGGCGGATCAGCGCGGCACGGGGTGGGGCGTCTGTGAACAGGTCGCCCTGGTGGGGTTGCGCCACCGCGATGGCAGCGCGTACGATCCCCGACCGGATGTGATGGTGCTGAGCGCGCCCCTGCTCAGCGGCGGCCTGGCCTCGGTACGCTTGTCTGACGTGGGCGCGCCCCTGTTCATCGCTGAGGTAGCCAGCAACTCGACAAAGAAGAACGACGTGGGCGATAAGCAAGAGGCCTACGCGGCTATTGGCGTGCCCGAGTACATCGTCTTCGACCCCAGCGGGGACCTACTGCCCACGCCGCTGCTGGCCTGGCAGCTGGAGGCAGGACGCTACCTGCCCTGGCGGCCTGATGCGGCTGGCTGGTACCATAGCGTGACCCTGGGAGTGGCACTGCGGGGCACACAGCCACTGCTAAGCATGCGCGATAGCGACGGCGCCCCGATCGAGCCGTCTGGCGTGGTGCGCCGGCTGGCCCGGCGTCTCGCTCACGATCTGGCCGCCGCCGAGCAGGCCCACGCCAAGGAAACCCAGTTGCGCGCCGATCTGGAGGAGCAACTCCGCCGCCTGCGAGAGCAGCTAGGATAGGACGCCGTGGTACAGCCTGGTGGGCTAGCTTGTCCAGGAGAAGCGCTAACCCGAGCCCGCGGGTGTCCGTGGGCATGAACAGCTAACTGGCCAGGGGAGGGCGAGATGGCACAGCAGATCGGCGTGGGCCTGGTCGGCTATGGCGGCATTGGGAAGCTCCACGCGCTGGTCTACCGCGCCCTGCCCATCGCCGCCGGGCCAGCCATGCCGCCGGTGCGCCTGGTGGGCGTGTGTACGGCTACGGCGGCATCAGCGGCGCGGGCGGCGGCGGAGACAGGGGCCACGCTGGTCACCACGGATCTGCAAGAGCTGCTGGACTGCCCGGAGATCACGGTGGTGGATTGCTGCACTCCTACCGCCGATCACCTAGCGGTGGCCAGGGCAGCGCTGGCCGCGGGTAAAGCCCTCTACTGCCAGAAGCCCCTGGCGCACAACCTCGCGGCGGCGGGGGAGATCGCCCAGGCCGCCCGGCAGGCTGACAGGCCCACCGGACTGCACTTCAACTTCCGATGGTCGCCCGCCCTGCGCCACGCTCACCGCCTGATCTCAAATGGCTTTCTGGGCGACCTGTACAGTGTGCGGCTATCCTACCTCCGGGCCAGCAACCTGGACGCCACCCGCCCGATAAGTTGGCGCTTTCGGCGCGCCGAGGGGGGCGGCGTGTTGCTGGATCTGGGCGCGCACGTGGTGGATCTGGCCACATACCTTTTTGGGCCAATAACCATGGTGTCTGGGCGGCTGCGCACGATGATCACGCAACGCATTGGCCCGAGCGGCGCCCTTGAGGCGGTGGAGACCGACGACGCGGCCTGGCTGGATGTGGAGTTTGCCCTTGGCGGCGTGGGCGCCCTGGAAATGAGCAAGATGGCCGTGGGCACCCAGGATGACCTGCGCCTGGAGGCGTATGGGTCACGCGGGGCGCTGCGCTTTGACGCCATGGATCCCCACTGGCTGTGGACCTGCGACGCTGCCCGGGCTAGCGGCGGCTACCAGCGCCAGCCGGTGGGCGACCGCTACCAGCCAGCCTTCGCCGCCTTTGGGGCCGACGTCGTCGGCGGCTGGCCAGCGTGGCACATGGCCAGCGTGGCCGCCTTTCTGCGTTCCCTGGCGGGTGGGGAGCCATTCCGCCCGTCAGTTGAGGACGGGTTAGCCGTGCAGCGCGTCCTGGAGACAGCATTACGCTCGTCCGAAACGGGCGGCCAGCGCCTGACCGTGTAAGTAGTCAAGATAGGTGGTAGGGCGCATGGACCTGGACGCGGCGATCACGGGTATTGTCGAGGGCGGAGGCGGCGTCTATGGGATAGCCGCGAAGGATCTGGGTTCGGGCGTCACCTATGAGTTGCGCGCTGACGAGGTGTTCAGCACGGCCAGCGTGATCAAAGTACCGATCATGATCGAGCTATTCCGCCGCGTAGCCGAGGGTAGCCTGAACATGGACGAGCGGTTGGAACTGGTGGAGAGTGAACGGGTCGGCGGCGCCGGGCTACTGTGGGAGTTCGCGTCCGGCCTACGGCCCACGCTGCACGACCTGTGCGTGGCTATGATCGTGATCAGCGACAATATGGCCACAAACATGCTGATCAAAAGGATGGGACTTGCCCAGATCAACGAGGGCATCCGCGCCCTGGGCATGGTCCACACGCGGCTCAACCACAGGATCGGCGGGGCGGACGACGACCCCTCGGCGCCGCGCGAGCTTGGCTTGACCACGCCGCGGGAGATGCGCCAGATCCTGGAGGCGCTGGTGGACGGTCAGGTAGTCAGCCCCACCGCCAGCGCGGCGATGATGGCCATTCTGGAGCGCCAACACGATCGCCTGATGATCCCGCGCCTGCTGCCCATAGACTACGACGGCATGACCGGCGAGAGCAACCCCCGGGTGGCCAACAAGACAGGGGCTGTGGATGGCGTACGCAACGATGTGGGCGTGATCACTCTGGCCGATGGCCGTCGGTGGATCATCAGCGCATTCAGCAAAGAGCTGACCGACCTGAGCTGGAGCGCCGAGAACCTGGGAGAGGTGACCATAGCCCGCATAGCCCGAGCCATCTACGACGCGTGGGCGCCCTGACCACCACCCGGCCACTGGCCCCGGCAATTCTGCCATACGTGACCCGTCGTGTACCCTGAAGGGAAAGCGCGTCTCCAAACTCGTGTCGCCGCCGTGCTGGCTCCCACCGTCAGTAGTGATAGCAAGCTTTCAAGGGAATGCACGTCTCCGCACTCGTGTCGCCCCTCTGCTGGCATCAAGGACGGCGAAGGACGTAGTATGTTTACTGTAGACGGTGGGCGGCTGAGGGGCGATGAGGTGTGGAGGGCGACAGCCGGATGGAGCGACAATGAGGATTACCGGAATAGACTGCCACGTGCTGCTCATCCCCCATGTGGACACGGGGGCGACAAGCTCAGCCCAGGATGACATCGTGGTGGAGATACACACCGACGAGGGGCTGACCGGCATCGGCGAGACCGATGTCAACCCCTGGATCGCCCGGGCCTGCATTCAGGCCCCAGGCACCCACACCATGGGCTTGGGCCTGACTGAGATGTTGCTGGGGCAGGACCCACTGGACGTGGAGGGCCTGTGGGAGAGGCTCTACATCGGCTCCGCGATGAACGGGCGGCGTGGCGCGGTGATCAACGCCATGGGCGCGCTGGACATGGCCCTGCACGACCTGCGGGGCAAGGCGCTAGGCAAGCCGTGCTACGAACTGTTGGGCGGCGCGGCGCAGCCGTTCATTACCCCCTACGCGTCGCTGCAGCCCGAGGTGTCCAGCTTTGAGGCCTACCGCGACTCCATGGTGGGGTGGGCCGGCGAGGCGCAGCGGCGCGGGTTTCGCGCGGCCAAGCTGGAGGCCACGTTCTCCGGCCCCTACCGGCACCACGGGCTGAACGAGCCGTACGAGCGGGTGACTGAGGTAATCGCCGCCGTACGCCAGGCGGTTGGCCCGGAGTTTACCCTGATGGTAGACGTACAGTACGCCTTCCCCGACGCCGATACCTGTCTGGCCGTGATCCGCGACTGGCAGCCGTTCAACCTGTTCTTCCTGGAGACCCCCTTGCCGTCCGACGACCTGGAGGGCTACGCCCGCCTGGCCACCGAGCAGCCCATCCCCATCTCCGCTGGCGAGTGGCTCTCCACCCGCTGGGAGTTCCGCGACCTGCTGGATCGCGGTCTGGTGCAGGTGGCCCAGCCAGATGTGGGCCGCGTGGGCGGGCTGACCGAGGCCCGGCGTGTCTGCGCCATGGCGGGGCAGCGCGGCCGTATGATCGTGCCCCACGCCTGGAAGACGGGCATCTCTATCGCCGCCGCGGCGCACCTGGCCGCGGCCACCGCGCACTGCCCCTATATTGAGTTTTTGCCCGCTGAACTGTGCGAGTCGGAGCTGCGACGCGAGTTGGTGGCCGACGAGCTTGTGCTGCGCGACGGTAAGATCGCCCTGCCGCGCAAGCCAGGGCTGGGCATCGAGCTGAACCGCGACGCTCTGGAGCGCTACCGGGTCAACTGAGGGCAGAGGGCACAAAGGAGAAACACGGGGATGCGCGCGACGATTTGGTATGGCGGCCACGATCTGCGGCTAGAAGAGCGCGCTGTGCCCGCGCTGGGTGCCCGGGACGTGCTGGTGGAGGTGGTGGCCTGCGGTGTGTGCGGCACGGATGTGCATACCCTGGAGAACCACTTTCCGGTCTACGCCCCGCCCAAGGCCCTGGGCCACGAGACGGCGGGCATCGTGCGCGAGGTTGGCGCGGGGGTGACCACGCTCCGCCCCGGCGACGCGGTGGCCCTGGATACGAGCGTGCCTTGCGGGGCCTGTTTCTACTGCCGCGAGGGCCAGCCGTTCCTGTGCCTACAGCGGGTGAGCTACACCGGGGGCTTCGCCGACCTGCAGGTGGCCCCGGCGGCTATCGCCTACCGCTTGCCTGCCGGCGTGCCAGTAGAGGTGGGCGTGTTCGCGGAGCCGCTCTCCTGCTGCCTGCACGCGCTGGAGCGCAGCGGCATGCGCGCGGGGGAGCGGGTAGCGATCGTGGGCGGTGGGGCGGTGGGGCAGGTGCTGACTAGCCTGGTCCATGCCGCCGGGGCCAGCCTGCTGATCGTCTCCGACCCGGAGCAGCAGCGGCGGCGGACGGCGCTGGAGCGCGGCGCCGATCTAGCCGTGAACCCCCTCTCCGAGGACCTTGAGGCCGTGGTCAAGGAGGCCACCGATAATCTGGGGGTAGATGTGGCCTTCGAGGTGGTGGGCCGGGCCGAAACGCTGCGTGACTGCCTGCGGCTACCCCGCCGCGGCGGCACGGTGGTGCTGGTGGGGGTGGCCCCACCGACGGCTGAGCTAACTATCCGCCCCTACGAGATTTATGAGCGCGAGTTGACTATCCGTGGCTCGTTTATCCGCTCCAATACCTTCCAGCGGGCCGTACAGCTGCTGGGCCGCCTGGACCTGGCGCCGCTGATCTCGCACCGCTTTGCCCTACACCAGGTGGCCGAGGCCATCGCCAATGTGCGTGAGCGGCGCGGCCTGAAGACGCTGGTCCACCCCTGAACGCTGCCCTACAGGCACACGCCACAAGGCGCTCTGTGTGAAGACCCAGGGAACGCTACCATGCCACTGTCACTGAAAGAACGGATCGCCCGCACTGATAATACGTTTGTTTATGTGGATGGGCAGTGGGTGGGCAAGTGTCTGATCTGCAATGGCCGGCTCTCCTTCGACGGGCGCAGCGGCTTCGGGGCCAACGTGGAGCACATTGTGCCGCGCACCGAAGGGGGCACCCATGACCTGCTCAACCTGGGACTGACCCATCCACGCTGCAACGCTGAGAAGGGGCGACGGTGGGACAACCGCAAGCGCCGCCCTCCCGATCCCGAACGCTACGCGGCGCTGGTTGGTGGGTTTCTGGAGCGCCGTAAGAGCCGCTGGCGCGTGGACATGTCGGACCAGGAGATGGGCAGCCCATAAGCGGATGGTGAGTGGATAGAAGCCTTTGGTGGTGGGGGCTGGTGTGCTACACTTTCCCTTGGGCCGCGCACGGGTGACCACACACCCACACTGCACACCCCTCTTGCCCGTATCCGTAGCGTACCGTATCTGAAAGGGGTTGTGTGAGTGGAGATTAGCTTTTTCGGCCATGAGTGCTTTCGCCTGCGCGGCCGTGACGCGGCCGTGGTCACTGATCCTTATGCTGCCCAGTTTGGGGCGCTACCGTCAACTCTGCAGGCCGACGTCGTGACAGTCAGCCACGATCACCCTGGCCACAACTATCTTGCCGCCGTGGGCGGCCCGCCGCGGGCGGTGCTGGGGCCGGGCGAGTACGAGATCAAGGGCGTGCTGATCAATGGCGTGGGCACGAGCCACGACGCCAAGGGCGGCAAGGAGCAGGGCCGCAACACGGTCTACGTGATCGAGCTTGACGACCTGACCGTCTGCCACCTGGGTGATCTGGGGCACGTGCTGTCATCGCAGCAGGTAGACGAGATCGGCAACATTGATGTACTGCTCGTGCCGGTTGGCGGATCGGGCACGATCACCGTCAGCCAGGCCGCCGAGGTGATCAGCCAGCTTGAGCCATCTATCATCATTCCGATGAACTTCATGCTGGCTCCAGACGGGCAGCGTCCCGAGGCGCTGGAGAAGTTTTGCCATGAGATGGGCGTGAAAGAGTTCTCGCCCCAGCCAAAGGCAACGATCAGCAAAGGTTCGCTGCCCTCTGAGGCGCAGGTAGTCATACTAGGATCCAGGAGTGAGGGGCGATGACACCGAAATATATCTTTGTGACCGGCGGTGTGGTCTCTGGGGTGGGTAAGGGGATCACCGTGGCCTCAATCGGGCGCGTGCTCAAGGAGCGCGGCATCACCGTCTCGATCCAGAAGCTGGATCCCTATATCAACGTGGACCCCGGCACGATGAGCCCCTATCAGCATGGCGAAGTATTTGTGACCAATGACGGTGCTGAAACCGACCTGGACCTGGGCCACTACGAGCGGTTCATTGATGAGAACCTGACCAGGCAGAGCAACATCACCACCGGTCAGATCTACTCGGCGGTGATCGCTAAGGAGCGCCGCGGCGACTACCTGGGGGGCACGATCCAGGTGATCCCGCACATCACGAACGAGATCAAGGAACGTATCTCCCGGGTGGTCAAGCAGTCCGGGTCGCAGGTGGTCATCGTGGAGGTGGGCGGCACGGTCGGCGATATCGAGAGCCTGCCCTTTCTGGAGGCGATTCGCCAGATGCGCAAGGATGTGGGCCGCCAGAACGTGCTGTACATCCATGTGACGCTGCTGCCCTACATCGGCTCGACGGGCGAACTGAAGACGAAGCCCATTCAGCACAGCGTGAAAGAACTGCGGGGCATCGGCATCCAGCCGGATGTGATCGTCTGCCGCTCCGACTACCCGGTGACCAATGAGCTAAAAGAAAAGATCGCCCTCTTTACCGACGTGGCCGAGGAGGCCGTGATTCCCCTGATCACCGCGCAGACGATCTACGAGGTGCCACTGGTGCTGGAGGAGAGTGGTCTGGGCCATTTCATCGTCCAGGAACTGGATCTGCACAGCGCCCCCCGCGGCGCTGCGCCTGGGGAGGATCGGACGACCTGGGGCTCCGACTTTGGCAGTTGGGCGGAGATGGTGGCGGCGATCAAGAGGCCCAAGCCCGAGGTAACCATCGGCGTGGTGGGCAAATACGTCAGCCTAGCCGACGCCTATATGAGCGTGACCGAGTCGGTGCAGCACGCGGCGCTGCATCACGGCTACTCAGCCAGGATCCGCTGGATTGACTCGACCGATCTGGAGAACGGGGCGCCTCTGGACCCGCTCGACGACGTGGACGGTATTATCGTGCCCGGCGGCTTTGGCAGCCGGGGCATTGAGGGCATGATCCGCACCGCACGCTATGCCCGTGAGCATCGCGTGCCCTATTTCGGCCTATGTCTGGGCCTACAGATCGCCGTGATTGAATTGGCCCGTCACCTGCTCAACTCGACGCTGCCTAACTCCAGCGAGTTCAATGAGTCCACCCGCTACCCCGTGATTGACCTGATGCCCGACCAACGCGACGTGGAGGAGAAGGGCGGCACCATGCGCCTCGGCGTGTGGCCCTGCCGGCTGATCACCTGTACGCGGGCGGCGACGGCCTATGGCACGGCGATCATCTACGAGCGCCACCGCCACCGCTTTGAGTTCAACAACGAGTACCGCGACCTGTTACAGGAGGGTGGGCTGGTGCTCAGCGGCCTCTCGCCGGATGGGCGACTGGTCGAGATTGTAGAATTGGCTGAGCACCCCTGGTTCCTGGGCACGCAGTTTCACCCCGAGTTCAAGTCGCGTCCTAACCAGCCGCACCCCTTGTTCCGCGACTTTGTTGGCGCGGCGATCGCCCACAAGGGCGCCCGGGCGGGTCCACTATCCCAGAATCATGAAGCCCCAGCGCGGTCGGAGAACCTGGCTATCAACGATGAGGCGCCCGTCTCCTCGTGATCGCTACCAGGCCATTGGCGGGAGCGCGACAGGCCATGGCCGCCGCGCGTGAGGCAGGCCCAGGTGAACACGACCCGCTGGCTTGCTCCACGCCGGTGCTCATAGCTGACGTCGCCGTCGCTACCCATGGGGGCGGCGATGGCCTCTTTTCCTACACCGTCCCCGAGGCGCTGGCCGCCGTGATGCCTGGACATCTGGTGGAAGCCCCTTTTGGTCCCCGCTCCGTGCAGGGCGTTGTCTTCAGTGTGGGAGAGCACAGGCCGGAGCGCCCGTTGCGCCCGCTGACTGCTCTGCTGGACCCGCTGCCTGTGCTGACGCCGGCGGGCCTGACCCTGGTGCGGTGGCTGGCCCAGCGTTACGGCGAGGGGCTGACCACTGCCCTGGCAACGGCGCTGCCGCCGGGGGTGACCCATGAAACGTCGTATACAATCTCGTTGCTCAGGTCCGCCCAGGAGGTGCTCTCCGGCGCCCGCCTGACCCAGGCGCAGCGCGAGCTTGTGGAGGTTGTGGCCGCCGCGCCCCAGGAGACGATAGCCCTGGCCGACCTTGAGCGCGAACTGGGCCGCGAGGCAGTGCTGCCCGCGCTCACCGGGCTACTGCGACGCAAAGTGGTGGCGCGCAGGGCTGGGCTGGGCCGCGCTGGATCGTCCGCGCGCACCGAACGTGTTATCACGCTGGATAATACCCTGCTGGGAGCGCCGGGGCGCGCGTTGAAAGGCCGGCAGGCCGAGGTGATGGCCTGGCTGGTTGAGCAGGGCGGGCAGGGCAGTATGAAAGACCTGAGCCGCGCCGTTCCAGGCGCCTCAGCTGCCGCCGCCGCACTGCTGCGCAAGGGCCTGCTCCAGGAGGAACAGCGTCCGCTACGGCGTGACCCGCTGGCCCATCGCCCGCTGGGGCGCTCCGAGGCGCTAGCCATGACCGAACAACAGCAGACGGCCCTGGCGGCGTTGCGCGGGGCACTGCGCCAGGGCCGTGCGGCGGCGGGCGGAGACGCCTACACCAGCGCCCCGCGGGGGCCGGCGGACGTGTTCCTGCTGCACGGCGTGACTGGGAGCGGGAAAACGGAGGTGTATCTGCAGGCGCTCGAGGAGTGCTTTGCCCTGGGCCGACAGGCCATGGTGTTGGTGCCGGAGATCTCGCTGACGCCGCAGACCATCGCCCGCTTCGCCTCACGGTTTCCCGGCAAGATCGCCCTGCTACACAGCAAGCTCAGCTTGGGCGAACGCTATGACGAGTGGGATCGGCTGCGCCAGGGCCAGGCCCAAGCAGTGGTGGGCGCCCGGTCTGCTATCTTTGCGCCACTGCCAAACCCGGGGTTGATCATCCTTGATGAGGAGCATGACCCCTCGTACAAGCAGAGTAGTGGCCTGCGCTATCATACCCGCGATGTAGCGCTGGAACTAGGCCGCCTGACGGGCTCGGTCGTCGTCCTGGGTAGCGCCACACCCGACGTGATCTCCTACCACCGCGCCACGCGCGGCGACTACACGCTGCTGGAGATGCCCCGGCGGGTTGCGCCCACGGGCATGCCCCCCGTGCGGATAGTGGACCTGCGTCAGGAACTGCGCGCGGGCAACCGGAGCATGTTTAGCCGGGCGCTGGTGGCGGCGGTGCGCGGATCGCTGGAGCGGGGCGAACAAGCCATTTTGTACATCAACCGGCGGGGAGCCTCCAGCTTTATCATCTGCCGGGACTGTGGCTTTGTGGTCAAGTGCCAGGCGTGTGACCTGCCGTTCACCTATCACTCGGCCACGCGGGAACTGATCTGTCACCGCTGTGACGCCCGCGCCGAGCCGCCGGAGCTGTGCCCACGCTGCCGTGGCTGGCGTATTCGCTACTTCGGGCTGGGCACGCAGAAGGTAGAAGAGGAAGCGGCGAACGTCTTCCCCGAGGCGCGCCTGCTCCGCTGGGACCGTGATGTAGCCACCACAAAGCACGGCCACGAGCAGGTGCTGGATCGCTTCGCCAACTACGAGGCGGACATCTTGATCGGCACGCAGATGGTGGCCAAGGGGCTGGACATCCCCCTGGTGACCACGGTGGGAGTTGTATCCGCCGATGGGGCAATTAACCTGCCCGACTTTCGGAGCGCCGAGACAGCCTTCCAGCTACTCACCCAGGTGGCCGGGCGAGCGGGGCGAGCCACGGGGAGCGCCGGGACAGCGCCACGTCCCGGCCAGGTAGTCGTGCAGACTTATACCCCTGAGCACTTCGCCATCGTGGCCGCCGCGCGGCACGATTATCTGTCGTTCTACCGCGACGAGATCCGCTTCCGCGCCGAGGCCAGCTACCCTCCGTTCGCTCGGCTGCTGCGCTTGCTCTACGCCGACCGCGCCGAGGCGCGATGCCAGGAGCGCGCCGAGGCGCTGGCCACGCTGCTGCGCGGTGTGGTTGAGCGTGGCAATCTGGCCGATACGGAGATTATCGGCCCGGCGCCATGCTTTGTCTCCAAGATTCGCTACTCCTATCAGTGGCAGGTGCTCGCCCGCGGCCAGATTGACGCCCTGTTGCCCCATGTCCCCCGCGACTGGACCCGTGACGTGGACCCGGTGAGCTTGCTCTAAATTGGTCTGGTCTCTTTCTCCCCATGCCCGTCGAGCCTACACCGACAACTGCCCCGCATAGCGCCTCCACCAGCCGGCGTGGCCCCATGGCGGTTAAGCGCGGTAACTCGGTTAACGAGGATATGCGGGCCGCCGTGGGTATAATCAAGCGAGACATGGGCACGCCTAGCCAGGTCGAGATGAAGCAGTTGGGGCGAGGTTGAGGAGGATAGGATGGTGAGCGCGGGTCAGGTGCTCAACGAGCAACAGGCGGCGCTGCGCGCCAGGGAGCGCCAGATCCTCTCCGCGCTGGCCTCGCGGATGGAGAGCTTTGGCGCGGCGGCGGACGACGTGGCCATGCTGCGACAGGCGCTGCTAGACCTCGACGCCATGTTCCTGCTGGTGATCGTGGGCGAGTTCAACGCTGGCAAATCGTCGTTTATCAATGCGCTGCTGGGCGAGCGCGTGCTGGAGGAAGGCGTCACTCCTACAACCAGCGTGATCAACCTGCTGCGCTACGGGGCTACGGCCACGGCGGAGGTGCGCGAGGAGTTTTTGGTGGAGCGGCTGTACCCCTCCCCCTTCCTGCGTGAGATCAGCATTGTGGATACGCCGGGGACCAATGCAATCATCCGGCGCCATGAGGAGATCACAAATCGCTTTGCCCCACGCAGCGACCTGGTGCTGTTTGTGACCTCCGCCGACCGCCCCTTTACCGAAAGTGAACGCGCCTTCCTGGAGCGGTTGCGAGCCTGGGGCAAGAAGATCGTGGTGGTGCTCAACAAGGCTGATCTGCTGGGCCACGACGAGGTGGAGACGGTGCTCACCTTTATCCGCCAACACACCCAGGCACTGCTTGGGTTCACGCCGGATATCTTCCCGGTCAGCGCGCGTCAAGCGCTGCGGGCCAAGGGGCTGCCCGAGGGTAAGGAGCGGGCGGTGGAGCTGGAGGAGAGCGGTTTTGACCGGCTAGAAGGGTATATCACGCGCACACTGGACGAGGAGAGCCGGGTGCGCCTGAAGCTGCTAAACCCACTGGGCATCGCCGAAGGGCTAACGGCGCGCTACCTGAGGGCGGCGCAAGAACGGCTGGATTTGCTGCGCGACGACCTGGTGGCTATGGCCAATATTGACGGGCAACTGGAGACGTTTCGCGGCGATATGCAGCGCGAGGTAGAGCCGCGCATCGCCACGGTGGAGAAGGTTGTCTACGAGATGGGCAACCGCGGCACGCAGTACTTTGAGGATACCGTGCGCCTGGGCCGCCTCTTCGACCTGCTCAACTCGGACCGCTTGCGCGGCGAGTTTACCCGGGTGGTGCTGGCTGATAGCACGGAGCAGATTGACGGCCGCGCGCAGGACCTGATTGATTGGATGGTCAACCAGGAACTACGGCTGTGGCAGGGCGTGATGGATTATGTTGCCCGCCGTCGGCAAGCCGCAACCGATGGCCTGATCGGTCAGGTCGGTGGGTCATTTGATCACGACCGTCGTGAGCTGCTGGGCACGGTGACGCGGGCGGTGCGCGGCGCCGTGGAGAGCTTTGATCGGCAGGCCGAGGCGGCAAAGCTAGCCGAGGAGATGCGCGCCACGTTCACCCGCACTGCCCTGGTCGAGGCGGGAGCGGTGGGGTTGGGCGCCGGTATCGCCCTGCTGGTGGGCACGGTTGCCGCCGACTTCACAGGCATCCTGGCCGCCGGCGTGATGGCTGGCCTGGGCTTCTACATCATCCCGGCGCGGCGCAGGAGGGCGCAACGGGAGTTCACCGCCCGGATGGCCCAGTTGCGTGAGCAACTCACCGCCGCGATGCGTGAGCAGTTCACCCGTGAGTTGGCCCGCTCTATCGAGCGGATCCGCGACGCTATCGGACCCTATGGGCGCTTTGTGCGCTCCGAGAGCGAACGGTTCGAGCGCTACCGCGCCGACTTCAGCGGCACGGATGATGAGCTAGGCCGGTTGCGCGCGGCCATCGAAACATAGGAGCCAGGGCAGGCTCTGTACTGCTACCATGCGGCCGCCTTGAGAGCGTATCATAGGGGGAGATGGCGCGTCGGTTGCGACCGGCGTGATCTGAGAATTGCGCGGATGCGGTAAAAACGGGGTGAAGGGCTGAGGGAGAGCGACATGCGCATCGTCACTGTGGGGAGCAACGGAGCCGGTCGGGTAGCAGTCGTGGCGGGTGGCGGCCTGCGGGAGATAGACGCCGGCGGGGCTGATCAGAGCCTGGCGGCCTTGCTGGCCCAGGGCGACGCCGGGGTGGCCCTGCTGCGAGAGGCCGCCGCTGGCCCGGCGACCAGGCCGCTAGTGGAAGAGGAGTTACTGACCCCAATCTACGGCACGCACCGCAATGTGCTGTGCGTGGGACTCAATTATGCGGAGCACGCGGTTGAGTCGGCCCGGGCGCGTGGGCAGGAGCCTGTGATGCCCACCTACCCCACCTTCTTCACCAAAGCGACCACGGCGCTCACCGGCCCGCGGGGAGATATTCCCTCGTACACGCGGGTGACCACGCAGCTGGACTGGGAGGTGGAGCTGGCCGTGGTGATTGGCCGCCAGGGCAAGGATATCAGCGCCGCTGAGGCGATGGACTACGTGTTCGGCTACACGGTGGTCAACGATGTCTCGGCGCGTGACCTGCAGTTTCGCTACAACCAGTTCTTCAAGGGCAAGAGCCTGGATAGCGCTTGCCCCATGGGTCCGTGGATCGTGACCAAGGACGAGATCGCTGACCCGCACACCCTGCGCGTGATCTGCCGCGTCAACGGGGAGACGAAGCAGGACGCCTCGACGGCGGATCTGATCTTTAACATCCCCACGATTATCGAGCACCTCTCGCTGGGTATGACGCTGCTGCCAGGCGACGTGATCGCCACGGGCACTCCATCTGGAGTGGGCATGGGACGTACCCCCCAGGAGTGGCTCAAGGCCGGAGACGTGCTGGAGACAGAGATCGAGGGGATCGGCTTGCTGCGCAACCGCATTGTCTGAGGCGGGCAGGCGCGTCGGACCAGGCTGACGGGCCGACGCGCCTCCCTTGACGCATTGCTGACGCTGGCCTATACTGACACCGTTGTGACGGGCCGAAGTGGCGGAATGGTATACGCGGCGGTCTCAAAAACCGCTGGGGCAACCCTTGTGGGTTCGAATCCCACCTTCGGTACCAACCGACGCCCGATTTCGATTGCCGGGGATGGGTGTGTTCTTTTGTGGTGGCCACGGTCCGGCCATGTGTGTCTCCCTCTGTTCCTCGCTCGACGAGGACAGGCCTGCCGACGTCTCTGGACGTGTTGACGCTCCAGAGCTACAAAGCTGTGCATTGACGGGTGGAGGCGCCGTGGTGGAGCGTGGCTTTCTTGCATTCTCAGGACAGCAGCGTGAGGTAGCACGCACTGGCCAGCCCATCGGCGCTTGACGGACCAGGGCTCCGGACGTGGTGTGCCATAGCACACCACGGCACACCACGGGAGCGTCGGTTTTTAGTCAGCAGTTGTTAAGGATGGCGACAGTATGACACGTACTACCCACGGCTTTGTGCCTGTTGAACCTGGCTTGACAGCCCCTGCGCTGCACACTGTTCTTGTCGAGCAGAGCGTGTCTCCGGCCGAGCCAGCCAGCGGCGTGAGTTCGACCCCACGGCTGGGCGTGCTGACCGGTGGGGCTGACTCACCGGGGCTCAACGCGGCGATCCGGGCAGTCGTCTGCCAGGGCATCGGCGCGGGGTATCAGGTCTATGGCCTGCTCAACGGCTGGCGCGGCCTGCTCAACGGCGACGCGCGCCGCATGGATGAAGGCACGGTACGCGACATCCTGGCCCTTGGGGGCACTATTCTGGGCACATCACGGCTGAGCATGGCCTTGGATCAGGCCGATGCGGCAACGGTGCGTGAGCAGCTAACACATCTGGGCCTGCGCGGAGTGGTGGTGATCGGAGACCACGAAACACTGCAGACGGCGTACCTGCTCTCGCGGCATGGCGTACACGTGGTGGGCGTGCCGGAGACGATGGATAACGACATCGCGGGGACGGAGTACTGTATCGGCTTCGACTCGGCAGTGACCACGGTGGCTGAGGCATTGGACAAGCTGCACACCACGGCTAGCGCGCACCACCGGGTCATGGTCGTGGAGGTGATGGGCCGCAACACCGGCTGGGTTGCCTTGGCTGGTGGGTTGGCTGGCGGCGCGCACCGCATCCTTGTGCCTGAGGCCCCATTTACGCTAGACGAACTGGCCGCCTTTGTGAGCAAGCGCAGCATGGGTGGTCATGGCTTCAGTATCGTGGTGGTGGCCGAAGGCGTGAACGTGGCCGCCGCCGGCCCGCGGATAGCCGACAATCCCTCCCCTCAGGAAGGGGGCGCACTGCTGTTTGGCGGGCGGCGGCAGCCCACGCCGGGGGAACTGATCGGTGAGGCGCTGGAGCGATTGACGGGCCTGGAAACCCGTGTGACCGTGCTGGGTCACGTGCAGCGGGGCGGCTCCCCGTCCGTCTATGATAGGCTGATGGCCAGCCGTTTCGGCGCGGCGGCCGCCGACGCCGCGATAGCCGGCCAGTGGGGCAGCATGGTTGCTCTGCGCGATAACAAGGTATCACTCATTGCCCTGGCCGAGAGCGTCAGCGGACTGCGCCGAGCTGATGCTGAGCTAGTGCGGTTAACAGAGACCCTGACCGGCGCGGCGTCTGGCGGCATCTATTCATTCAAGCCGCTGGTGGCGGGCTAGACTACGGCCTTTGTACAGCCCCTCTCTGTTACACTAGCGGCATCACCCGACTTTATCGCCCCCAGATCAAAGGAGCGCACTATTTATGATTTCACGGCAGATCTACATCACCACTGAGGGTATCGCCAAGCTGCGCGAGGAATATGCCCATCTGACTACGGTGGGCCGGCAGGAGGTGGCCGCCCGCCTTGGCGCGGCGGCGGACGACGGCGACCTCTCGGAGAACGCCGCCTACGACGCGGCTAAAGAGGATCAAAGCGTCCTGGAGGGACGCATTGCCCAACTGGAGCAGACACTGCGCCACGCCGTACCCATCGAGCAAGCGGCTGGGACGGACAAGTCACGCGTGGGCATCGGCTCCACCGTGACGGTGGTGGACGTGGACGAACAGGACGAGGAAGAAAAGTACATGATCGTCAGCCCCGTAGAGGCGGCGCCGCTCAAGGGTCGCATCTCCCATGATTCTCCCATGGGCCGCGCTCTTCTGGATCGCGCCCTGGGCGACGAGGTCAAGTTCGAGGCGCCCGGCGGGTCGCGCACCCTACGCATCACCAGCGTGGCCTGATCCCACCGCAGCCAGAGGGCGGCCTGGTCAGCGGCGGGCCACCTCTGGGTCCCCATCCTGACCGGACTGGGCATCCAGCACCGTGCGGACGGCGGCAAACACCTCGCGTGGGGTGATGTCAATCATGCAAACGGGGTTGCCGAAACGGCACTCCGCAGTCTCGTAGTGGTTATAGCAGGGGCTACAGTAGATGCCCTTGCGCAGCACGACCGCTGGCTGCCCAGCGCCGGGATACGGGCCACTCAGCACGGGGTCCGTAGGACCATAGAGCGAGACGGTGGGGCGGCTCAGGGCGACGGCCATATGCAGTGGGCCGCTATCACCGCTAAGCACGATAGCCGCGCCAGCCAGTACGGCGGCCAACTCGACGATGGTCGTCTCACCGGTCAGCAGGATGGGCCGTGAGCGCGCCCTGCCGACGATGGCTTTAGCCAGTGGGCCATCTCCCGATGAACCGGTCAGCACCACCCAGAGGCCCAGTTGCTCGTGGAGCAGGTCAGCCAGGGTGGCCCAGTGATGGGTAGGCCAACGCTTGGCCGAGCCATTTGTGGCCCCAGCGTGGACAACGGCGTAGGCCTGCCCCTCGGCCAGGCCATGGTCTACCAGCAGCCGAGCGGCGCTTTCCTGGGCGGCTTCGGGCACCCGCAGAGCGAGGCGGCTATCCGCGGAATCGGCCCCAGCGGCCCGGGCCAGATCAAGGCAATACAGCACCTCATGCTGACCCTTTTTGTAGCGGCGGCCCGGGACCGGATGGGTGAACAGCAGTGGGTAGCTCTCCTCACGGTAGCCGACGCGGTGGGGGGCGGCGCTAAGAAAAGCCAGGATGCTAGCCATCAGGCCGCACAGGCTGACGCACAGATCAAACTTGCTCGCGCGCAGGTGGCGTAGCACGCTGATCCACTCGCGGTAACTGTCCGCCTGCAGAAACGCCCGCGGGTTGCCAGGGCGCAGCCTATTTGTATCCAGGGTGATCACCTCATCCACGGCGGCGCTGATCTCGGGCACGGAGCGCGTGAATGGCAGGACTAACATGGCGACGTGCGCCGTGGGGTAGGCGGCGCGCAGGGCCTCCACGGCGGGCATGGACAGCACCACATCGCCCAAAAGATCAATGCGAATGACCAGGATACGCCGCACCTCGTCGCGGCGTAGCGGTGGGGACCGACGACCGAGGCGGCGCAGCCAGGCCACGATGCCCACGAGCGAGAAGATGACGTAGAGCACCGCTTGAATAAAGTGGATCGCTTTACGGCGCAGGCGTCGCTTGAGAGTTAGCATGGCTTCATCATAACCCGGCCCGCCGCCTCAAGCACATCCCCGGGCGTCACCACGCGCAGGCAGGGCACGGGCGGCGCCCCCCCCGGCTGGAGGAGACAGTAATCGAGCCGCCCGCACGGCTGACAGGGCAGTGCGGCCGCCACCACGGCATGCCGATCAGACGCGCCCGCTGGATCGCCCCAGGGGCCAAAGAGCCGCGGGTCTACTGGACCAAAGATGGCCACACTGGGGCGGCTTCGCGCCACGGCCAGGTGCATCGTGCCGGAGTCCACGCCGACCACCAGCGCGCACTGGTCCAGCGCCGCGGCCAGGACGCCCCAGGATGTAGCGCCGGCAAGCACGCAACAGCGCACTGTCGGGTCGGCGGTGGTGATCAGACTGGCCACACGTTCGGCCAGTTCGCGCTCCGATGCTGACCCGACCAGCACAAGCGTCGCCTGATAGCGCCGGGCCAACGCGAGTCCCACGGCGCCCCAGGCCTCCACGCTCCACAGCTTGAGCGCGGCGCCGGCGCCGGTCTGCAGGGCCACCAGGGTTTCGCCCGATTCAACCCCGTGCGCGGCTAGCAGGGCAGTGGCGGCGGCACGGTCGGCGGGCGAGACGGGTGCCCGAAGGCCCGCGGGGGTGTCGGACGCGGGGACAACCCCCAGTCGGTCAAGCAGGGCACGGGCAAGCGTCAGGTTCTGCTCCGCGCGCTGGCCAGTACACTGGCTGGGCGAGAGGCCGGTGGTCAGGAAGGGGGCCGCCTCGGGGCGGCGCACTCCGATGCGCAGGGGCACGCCAGCCAGGTAGACGAGCAGGGCGCCCCACCAGTGGTCATCACGCAGGATCAGGGCCGCGTCGAAAGGGCCGGCGCGGCGCAGGATCAGCGCGTAGCGCAGGGCGATCAGGTAGGGACCCAGCGGGTGGGGCCGGCGGGCAGCCCTGGTAAAGCCGGGAAACGGGATGGATAGCAGGCGGTCCACATCGGGGTTGCCCAGCAGGGCTGGCCGCGCCCACGGCCCAACCAGGCAGGTGATCTCAGCGCGCGCGGGCAGAGAGCGCCGCAGCAGGCTCAGCGCGGGCGTGGTCAACAACAGGTCACCCAGATGATCGGGGCGCACCACCAGCACGCGCGGGGCCACTTGCCGCCCACTGGCCAGGGGCGGGCGCAGTGCGGGCAGCCAGGCCAGCAGGCCCAACAGTCGCCCGGCGCCGACGCCCAGAGTACGCAGCCCCAGCAGCCGTACACGGCCCTTCAGGCTCATGGGGCGCCCGCCAGACCCAACAGCCGCTGGCAAGCCTGCCAGACCGGCGGCACATCAAGGGCGGCCAGATCGCGCGCCGCAAACGGGCTCCCAGCGGCGGACCCCGCCCCGGCGGGAGGTGGGGGCTGGACCACCAGGGCGTGGCTGGCGTAGGGGGCATACATGGCCGGGTTGGTGGGGCCAAACAGCGCCACAACCGGGCAGCCGACGGCGGCAGCCAGGTGCATGGGGGCCGAGTCGTTACCGACAAAAAGGTGGCACCGCCGTAGCAACGCGCCCAACGCGCCAAAAGTCGGTCCGCCGGTCAGGTCATGCAGAGCGGCCATGGGTAGCGCGCCATCGGTTTGTTGTTCTTGGAGCCCAGCGATCACCCGGGCGGCCACGGGCGCATCACTGGGGCCACCCACTAACAGCACCGTGGCCCCGGCGTCATGGACAAGCTGGCCGACCAACCTGGCGTAGCGCGCGCTGGGCCAGCGCTTGGCTTCCAGGGTCATGCCGGGGTTGACCCCGCCTCCTGGGCCTACAGCCACGACGAGACCGCCCGGTGGCCCCAGAGCGCGCCACAGCGCGGTAGCGGCGGCCTCGTCGGCGGGGGCCGGGGTAAAGCTGAGTGGATAACCCCGCGCCGGCAGGGCCAGGGCGCCGACCACACTGGAGTAGAGATCACATTCATGAACCATCGTGGACCACGGCGCCCGAGCATTGAGGGCAAAGCCCCGCCCAGCGCTATCTATGCCCGCGCGGATAGGCACTCCGGCTAGCCAGGGCAGCAGGGCCAGCAGGGGCGAACGGTCCAGGACCAGGCAGGCGTCGTAGCGCCCAGCGCGGAGGGCGGCGACGAGGCGCGGGTAGCCGAGCACAAAGCTCCAGGAGCGCCGGGGCGCCGTACCGACCGGCCCAACATCCAGCAGGCCGTCCACCAGCGCCGACGCGGAGATAGCGGGCAAGGCGTAGCGGCTGGTGGCATAGACGATGTGGGCCTGGGGCAGCGCGGCGCGTAGCGCGGCCAGGGCAGGCGTGGTCATCAGCACATCACCCAGGCAGCAGGGTTTGAGCACAACCAGCCGCGGCGCGGGGTGGCGTAGCGGGTCCAGAGAGGGGGGACGAGTGAGGGGCGCGCCCAGCCAACGCAGCAGCCGCGCAAGAACGGTGATCAGGCGCTCACGAAGGGAGCGGCCGGTATGACGCGGCAGGATGCCCTGGGCCGGCGGCTGAATGGAGGGAATGGTGTACAACCTGCTGCTCCTGTTCACGCTGGGTCAGACCACCCCATCAGCAGCCGGGCTAGCAGGGCAGACGCCGCCGTAGCCAGGAAGTTGACCACATCATTGGTTAGCCAGGGCTGGCCGTGGTGCAACACGGTGGGGGTCCCACAGCGGTGGACGCGCCGCTCGGTGACTTTCTGGCAGCACGGGCACCAATACATGGCCTGAACAGTGGCGCCCAGCACACTGTCACAGAGGCTGCCGGCCACGCCAGCCACAGTCACCGCCCCCAGTACACGGGCGCGACCCCGGCCTGATCGCTCGGCGGGGGAGAACAGCAATGCCGCTGGCACGGCCACGGCCAGGGCACCACCCACGGCGGCGGCCAGCCCCAGGGGGGTCACCCCACCCGACGTGCCCGGCTCAACCCGCTGGCCGGTGGTAATCAAGCGCGGATGAGCCCTGTTGAGCGTGCCTATCTCGGTGGCCCAGGTATCGGCGTTGGCCTCAGCCAGAGCGGCGGCCACGGCGGGGCCAAACGCCCACCGGCGGCGCGCCAGGGTCAGCGCGGATAGGGCGGCGGCCACGCCACCGTTAGCCAGGGCCTGCCCGAGGTCACGGCGATCACCCTTGCTGAACTCGGCGCTGACAGCCTCCTTGCGCCGCTGGCCTACGCGGGAGAGCACACTGCTTGAGAGAAAGAAGGAGAGCAGCAGCGCGCTCCAACGCGCCCCACCGGCCATGTAGATGGGCGTACCCACGGTCACCGCGCCCAGGGCGCCACCAGCGGTCAGGGCGTGACGGCGGTAGCCAGCGCCACCCAGCACGCTACTGAGGGTCAGCCCCACGGCCAGCCTGCCCCATGGCCCCAACATCATGCCCATCGCCACGACACTGCCTTTCGCGGAAGGGGTAGGCTAGCCGCGCCATGAAGCACGCCGCGCCTCCATGTTATGCCTATCCCCACTACCATGTACAGCCTATTGTAGCCTGGTTCCGGCGGCTCGGTTGGGCCAGGGTCAGAGCACTGGCCTCAACCAGCAAGGAACACAGCGCGGCTCACGCGGGGGCGAGCAGGTCTTGCAGCACCAGGGCCTCGTCGCGCTCCGGCCCCACGGTAATCACCGACGTGGGGATACCAGTCACTTCCTCCAGGCGATGCAGGTAACACTGGGCGTTGGTAGGCAAGTCGGAGTACTGGCGCGCATGGACGGTGGAGGCCTGCCAACCAGGGACCTCCTCGTAGACCGGTTGGGCCAGATCGAGCAGGTGCGGCATGCTGGGCATGGTCTCGACCAACTCCCCGTTGATCCGATAGGCCGTGCAGATGCGCACGCTATCCAGTGTATCGTAGACGTCGAGATGGGTGACGGCCATCGAAGAGAAGCCATTGAGCGAGGCGGAGTAGCGCGCGGCCACGGCGTCGAACCAGCCGCAACGGCGGGGCCGGCCGGTGGTCGTGCCGAACTCGTTGCCCAGGGTACGCACACGGTTGCCCATCTCCTCGGCCATCTCAGTGGGGAACGGGCCGCCGCCCACGCGGGTGCAGTAGGCTTTATAGACGCCCACCGTGCGGGTGATCTGGGTGGGAGCGATGCCAGAGCCGATGCAGGCCCCGCCGGCGGCGGGTGACGACGAGGTGACGTAGGGGTAGGTGCCAAAGTCCACATCAAGCAAGGCGCCCTGCGCGCCTTCCAGGATGACCGGCCAGCCAGCGGCAATAGCGGTCTGGATGGCCGCGCGGCTATCGCCGATATAGGGAGCCAGGTGGCGGGCCGCGCCGCGCAACTCCTCAACCAGCGCGTCGGCGTCCAGCGTATCGGAGCGACCGTAGAGAGTGGTCAGCTGCCGGTTGACCCGCGCGACGTTGGCCCGCACCTTCTCGACAAGCAGATCGTTGTAGAGGAGGTCGCCCATGACGATGCCCCGGCGAGCCACTTTATCCATGTAGGCTGGCCCGATGCCCCGGCCTGTGGTGCCGATGCGAGCGCCGCCGCGTTCCTCCTCGTCCAGGGTGTCCAGCAAGCGATGGTACGGCATGATCACATGGGCGCGGTCGCTGACGATCAGCCGGCCCTCGGTGGCCACGCCGGCGCCGCGCAGCATCTCAAGCTCTCCTAGCAAGCCCCGCGGATCAATGACCACCCCATTGCCGATCACGCTGGTCACCTGGGGCGTGAGTATGCCCGCCGGCACCAGGTGCAACTTGAACGTGCCCCTGGCGTTGATCACCGTGTGGCCGGCGTTCGGCCCACCCTGATAGCGCACAACCATTCCCGCGCGGCTGGCCAGCAGATCCACCACGCGCCCCTTGGCCTCGTCGCCCCACTGGGCGCCCACGATCACCACCACCGGTCCCGCCATGCTTCTCCTCCTGCCATGTATACCCTACACGATCACTCTATCGCTCTACGGGCGCCGTCACGGGGCGCCGCTCATAGGATCGGAGCTAATCACCACCAGCAGCTGTTGAGCTTCCTCCTGGGGGAGCAGGCGGCGGCGCAGACCAACCAAGTGAGGGCCGAACGCTTCCCCCAACTCGGCGGGGAAGCGCTCGTAGATGGCCGCGAGATAGGCCTCGTCGCGGATGAGCTTTTCCACCAGGCGGACAAGCGTGCGGTTCTGGGTGACCACCCCGGTCGCTGGCTCGTCGAGCGAGGCGACCAGAGCCTCCTCGTAGTCAATAGCCAAGGCCACCACATGGCCGCCCACCACCTTGTCGGGCGCTTCATGCCTGTAGACGGCAGCGAAGTCGGCGTCGGCGTCGCCAAACAGGTTGAGGACCACCGTGCAGCCGCGGTCATGCGCCGCTCGCAGATCGTCGGCGAGGAGCCGCAGGTCCTCAGCCCAGAGGCTAGCGGCGACGCGCTGGCGCGCCACGCCGATCAGAGAGGCTAGCCGAGCCTCTATGCGCGGGCGGGCTTTCAACTCCCAGAAGTGACCAACGCCTTCGGGGCGCTCCAACGCGCTGAGCTGGCGCTGCAAGTCAGCGCAGCGCCGTTCGGTCTCAGCGCGGATGCGGCCCAGCAGCCGCTCGGGAGGGATGGGCGCGTAGCGCACCGGATCGGCGGTGACCGCGGCAACGGCCTCCTTGGTGGACAGGGTCTCCAGGGCCTGATAGACATTGGCCCGCGGCAGCCCCGTGCCCTTGCTCACCTCGTAGCCAGTGGCCAGTGGATGCTGCAGGAGAAAGATGTAGACCTGAGCTTCGGAGCCGGTGAAGCCCAGCCCACGTAACTCTTCGACGATCCCCGCCGCCATGACATACACCTCCCCCCATGTAGTAGTATCGTGTACTACTACTATAAACTGTGGAGTAGGGCGCGTCAAGGGCCAGCGGGTTGTTGGTACACTGAGAGCATGAATATCCTGTGCATAGACCCTGGGCATGGCGGCCCGGACAGCGGGCGTGAGAGCGCTATCGGCCTCAGTGAGAAGGACGCGATGTTGGCGCTGGCCAGGAAGCTAGGCAATGCCTGCCGCGCGCAGGGGTGGCAGATCACCATGACGCGGATTGACGATCGGCAGGTAGCCACGGACGAACGCGCGACCAGGGCAAATCGGGCGCCCGCCACCTGCTTGATCAGCCTACACGCCTGCGACCTGGGCGCGCCCGAGGCTGAGGGCGGCGGATTGGCCGGTGTGATCTACCAGGGCGGAAAGGGCATGGGATATACGCTGGCAACAACGGTGCGGGAGACCCTGGGGCGCGTTGGGGGGCTGCCCGATGGGGATGTTGTAGCCGCGCCGCGCCTGGAGCTACTACGCTGGTGCAGCATCCCCGCCGCGCTGGTGCAGTTCGGTCACCTGGGCGACGCTACGGGCAGCCTACTCGCCACCGATCAAGGCCAGCAAAGCATGGCTGACGCCCTGGCCCGCGCCCTCACCGGCCTCTTCGGGTAAGCGTCCACCCGGGCTATGTCAGCCGAGTATCCCCCGCCGCGCGGCGGCCAGCAAGCATAAAAACTCCAGCCGCAACGGGACCCAGCGCGGGCGTCTTCAGGGAAGTGAGCCTAACGCCGCTCCAAGGAGCGCCGGACAGCTGGGGTTACCGGGGCGGCGGCTTGCTTCCGACGCAGGTGCTGGCGGTGCCACATAGTCAGGCCAACGACGACGAGTAGACTACCCACGATGAACATGGCGATCATCACGTCGCCGCGTACCCAACCCCGCACTGGCACGGATGGCAGGTGCAGGGCCAGCGGGCCAGCAAGATAGAGTAGTGCCCCACAGATCATCAAAAGGCGAGCGGTTAGCGTCATGTGTTTCTCCGTGGATGCGCCCATGTCAAACGCTCACGCGCTCCTACAGGCAGTTACAGCATAACAGGCGTGGCCCTGCTGAACGCACCCTCCAGTTAATCATACCGTGCTTCAGGACATAGCGAGTCCCGGCGGGACAAAGACAGAGAGTAGTTCACGGCCACAACAGGGAATGTGTCATGTTTCAGTCGGCGGGGAGCAGCGGGTGCGTTTGCTGGGGTCTTCTAAACGCTGTGCCACGATGAACATGGGAGGAGGGTAATCATTCTGAAATCCAATGCTTCCTTCTCCCCGGACACTCACCCACCAGAACTCTTGCCGATGAGCGCCAGGAACTCCAGGCGGGTTGCTTGTCGGTCACGAAACGCCCCGCGTGTGGCTGAGGTGATCATCGTACTGCCCCGTTTCATGACCCCACGCATGGCCAGGCACATGTGCTCGGCCTCAATGACAACGGCGGCGCCGGCGGGGTGCAGCACGTCCACCAAGGCGTCGGCAATCTGGCTGGTCAACCGCTCCTGAAGCTGGGGACGGTGCGCGTAGCCATCGACCACGCGGGCCAGCTTACTCAGCCCCACCACCCGTCCATTGGGGATGTACGCCACATGCGCATGGCCGTAAAACGGCAGAAAGTGGTGCTCACACATCGAAGTGAACGCGATGTCGCGCAAGAGCACCATCTCTTGATGGTTCTCCTCGAAGCCGACGCGCAGCACGTCACGAGGATCGGCCTGCAGCCCCGCGAAGAGCTCCGCGTACATGCGGGCCATGCGCTGTGGCGTCTCGCGCAATCCCTCACGCCGAGGGTCTTCACCGACGGCCTCTAGAAGCAGCGTGATAGCATGCGCTATCTTCTCCTGGTCCACGTGTTGCTCATCCTTCTCTCTAGTGCAGCCACCATGCGTCACACAGCTGGTAGTATAGCGCGTGGACCGCGCACGTACATGGCGGGGCGAGTGGCAACCGTGACCGAGTAGGACGTCTGCCATTGGTCATGGGGTAAGGAACACCAGCGGCTGTCCCGAACTTGTGTGGAGGTCATTTTCTCCTGGCGCGGGGCAGGGTAGCCCATGTGCAGCCTACGAGAGGGCGGGTGTGCCACTGTGCCAACGTCCGCTAGAGGGTGACACAGCGTCGTGCGCGCGACGCATTGCAGTTGGGCAGTGATCAGGGTCGCTTCCTGAGTTGTTCAGACGGCTCACAGGTGGCGCGTGACAACGCTGCCACAACCTTCAGCGGTAACAGATCCCCTCAAGCATACCCCCGCCACTCCTCCAGGCTGATCGCCCCGTCATGCAGCGCCGTGGCGACCAGCGCTCCCGCGACACCGCTCTCGCGCAGTGCCCGCAGGTCCTCACTGGTTCGGACGCCACCCCCCGCCAGCACGCTTAGCCCTGGCCACGCGTGGGCGATCAGACCCAGGTAGGATGGGAGCCCGCTCCGTGTGCCCACCCGCGCCAGGTCAATCACCAGCAACTCCTGGATCCCCTGACTCGCCAACTGGCTCGCCGCCTGCTCAGGTGTGCAGCTCGCCAGGTCCGCCATTGGGCTGAGCACCGCGCCCCCGCGCAGATCCAGGCTGCCCACCACCTGCCCCGCTCCCAGCGCTGCCACGATGTTGGCCAGGTCAGCTGGCTGGCCCAGTGTCTCCGTGCCCACCACCACCGTGGCCCGGCGCGCCCTGCTCAGCGCCCGGGCGGCCTCGACCGTGCCCACGCCCGCATCCAGTAGCAGCCGCACGCCGACACGCTCCGCCCACGCCGCGACCTCGGCCACACGCGGGGCCACACGCCCGTTGTATCCACCCTCCTCAATAGCATCCAGGTCAGCCACGTAGAGCTCGGCCATGCCCAGCGCCTGCCACAGATCCTGGGCAACCCCCACGGGGTCAGTGCTGGCCGTCAATACGCTCTCCAGGGGACGGTACGCCGCGCGCTGCCCGGCGACCGCCCGCACGACGACGCCACCCCGCACATCCAGCACCGGGATTAACCGCACCCTCCCACCCTCCCCTCGTTCGCGCCGCGCGCCCACTGGCTACATAGTAGCGTGTTAGGCGAGTGAAGCCACCCATGGAGCCTACGACGCCGTGCTCTGCCCCGCGTCCTCTCCCGGCGCCACGATCCCCGCGGACGGCGCACCGCTCTCCCTGTCCCGCGCCGCCTGCTCGTCCGCTCTGGATGGTCTGATCTGCTCCTAGTCGTGTAGCAATCGTCACATGAGGGATAGAAATGCTTAAGCGCTAGACCGGCCGCACTCGCTCAAAAGCGTTGGCAGACGACTAGGCCAGCAACGTCATGCCTGACGTGGTCATGAACGGCATCCACCCGTGAGCGCGCTCACGGGTGGATGCCGCGTGTGCGGTGTCTCATGTATGGAGGCCCGTTCCTCGCGGTGCGGTAACCGCGAGCGCGGCGAACGCTACCGTGATGCTATTGGCGCACCAGGTCGTGCGGCGCGCGTCATCTGGCGGTGAGCCGCGTGCCCAGCACATCGCGCCGTCCCTCAAGGAGGGCCGTCAGCCGCTCAGGATGGGCGCCGCTGATGGCCCAGGCCTCCATGCCAGGGGTCAGCAGACGTGGCAGGTAGGCGTCGACACCGCCGGGACGCAGCTCATCGAGAGCCACGCTGGCCAGGGGCGGTTCCTCCGTTCCGGGCGGAGGTAGAGTGCTGTAGAGGCCGGCCACATCCTTGAGCAGGGCCAGCAACGGCGCGCCAACGTGGCCGCACAGCCAGGCAGCAATTGAGTCGGAGGTGACGGTCCAGCTGTGCGGCAGGGGATCAGCGTGGCGCAGTAGAGCAAAGGGCAGCACGACGGCGGCCCGTCCAGCCCGGACGGCGGCGCAGGCGGCGGTGAGGTCGCGCGCGGCCACGGCTCCGGGGATCAGGTCGGCAAGCAGGTAGCCATACTGATCCATACCCAGAATGGCCATCCAGTGCGCGGCGTCGTCGCCCAGGGTGTAGCGGCGGGCAGCGGCGCGCACGGCGTCGGCAAAGGCGGCCCCACCGGGCACGATCAGCAGAGGGTAGCGGCGGGCCAGGCGCCCCACCTCATGGCACAGGGTCGGCAGGTGGGGGCCGCGGCTGAGGCTGCCGCCCACCTTGACCACAGCGGCAAAAGTCGGCTGGGCGGTCACGAGACGGCGACGCGCAGGTGGCGCTCGAGCAGCCAGGCCGCGGCGTAGCAGGGCAGCACCTCGGCAACGTGGGTCGGTAGGGCGTCACCCCCCTCCAGGAGCGGCAGACCCAGGCGGGCGGTCACCGCGCGGCCCAGGAAGGCGCCGCTGCCGCTCGCCAGGACAGGCAGCAGGGGGCCGTCAGCGAAGCGGGAGAGGACCTGCAGGGCCGCGCCGGTCAGGGCGCTGAGCTGGGCTTCGGAGAAGGCGCGGGCCAGGGCGCGGGCCTCGCCCGCGCTGATCGTCTCACCGTCGGCGCAGACGGCGCGGCTGATCCGCTCCAGGGCTGCCTCCACTGTGGTGGGACGGCCATCGGCGGTGGGCGTGGTATAGGCGTCCGCTGTGATGTGACCCAGCGCCAGGTGGACGTCAGCCATGGTGGCGAAGAGTTCAGGCGCGGTGCGGCATAGCCGCCCCCGCAGAGGCACGCCCGACGCGACGGCGCCTAGAGGGGTGCGCTGAACGCCTGTGTAGACCAGCTCACCGCTGGTCAGACGGGCCGGATCGGTGCGCCCCTCGACCGCGACGCGGCCCGCGACGATCGGGATAATATCCGTAGTCGTTGAGCCGGCGTCGATCCACAGGCAGGCGCCATGGGCCGCCGCGATATACAGCGCGCCAGCCAGCCAGTTTGCCGCGGCGAACGCGCCCGGCGTGCCACGGGCCTCGTGCAGCGGCACGAAGCGCTCGTCCAGGCGCAGCGCATGGGCAGGCGCGTGGGGGAACGCGGCGCGCACGGCGTCCAGCACGCACAGCACACCCTCGCTCTTGGTGCGGAAGATGTCGGAGAGCTCGGCGGTCAGGGTGAGGGCCAGGGGCGCGTCCGCGACCCGCGAACCAAGCTCGTCAGCTACCGCGCGTAAAACATCGGGCAGGCGGGGGAGGTCACGCCAGACCTCGAAGTAGCGCCCAGCAGTATGGGCCGTGGGCGGGCCAGACCCCGACCAGGTCAGGGCGACGGCTTTTGTGTTGACCCCGCCGATATCCCAGCCGACAATGGTGTGTGTGTCTGCCATAGGCCTATACTAACACGGCAGCGTCAGGCGGTGGCACACTGCTGACCACACATCTACCACCAGCGCCCCACACGGGACCAACATCTCGTCCACCGCGCAGTGCCTCAGAGGGACGCGGACTAGGAAGCGTGATCCCGTGCAAGGACGAAGGGCGCTCTTGCAGGACAGCGCCGGAGAGGACTATCCCTGCCCAGGTGTGGTAGCATGGCGTGAGCCGACTGATGAGAGGAGAGAGCCATGCGCCCCTTAGACGTCCTGATTGGCCGCGATGATGATCAGCGCCCAAAGACGACGCAGGGCGGCGCTTGCGCTCCGCTTGCCATCGAAGTGACAAGTCCGCGGGCGACGCCCCAGGCGTGCGGACGCGCCATCCCGCGGAGGATACCGCAGGCGCGGCGGGCGACGGTGGACGCCTCACTGGCTGCGCAGTATGCCCATCGTCACGCATGGGGGGCGGCGCAGCCTCGGCTCACTCCCGGGGCCACGGCGGACCTGGTCACCGCCGCCCTATGTGTCGCCCTGCTCCACGATCAGATCACCCACGCCCCGTCAGCCCAGCGCGCGGGCAGGGCGTCATGATCGCTTTGCTGGTGAGCGTGATCACCGCCGCCGAGGTGGCCGCCGCCGTAGGGGGCGGCGCGGACATCGTGGATGTCAAGGATCCCCGCGAAGGGTCGCTGGGCGCGCCACGGCCCGACCTGATCCGCGCCGTACATGCCCTGACACCGCCAGAGCGGCTGGTCAGCGCGGCTATCGGCGACATGCCCCACCTGCCCGGGACCGCCGCCCTGGCCGGCCTGGCCGCCGCCACCTGTGGCGCCGCGTATGTCAAAGTGGGCCTGCGCGGCTCACGCTGCGCCGCGGACGCGCTGGACCTGATCCAGGCCGTCGTGCGGGCCGTGGCCGACGCGGCGCCGTCGGCGCGGGTGATCGCTACGGCCTATGCCGATGGCGCCGCGTTCAGGTTGCTGCCCCCCCACCTGCTGCCTGAGGTAGCCGCCGCGGCGGGCGCCCACGGCTGTATGCTGGACACCCTGAGCAAGGGTGCGGGCGGCCTGCGCGCGGCCCTGAGCGACGCCGACCTACGGCGCTTTGTGGACGATGGCCGGCGATGGGGGCTCCTGGTCGCCCTGGCCGGATCGCTGACGGTCGGCGACCTGCCCTTCCTGGCCCAACTAGAGCCGGACATCGTGGGCGTGCGGGGCGCCGCCTGCGCCGGTGGCCGCCGCTCTGGCCAGGTGGAGGAGTCCAGAGTGGCTGTCCTCAAAGCCGCCCTGGGGCGGACTGCCACGCCTCTCTCGCTCTCGTCAGCGTCTGCCGACAGGTCCCTCTGATTATGGACTACGCGCCTCAGGTGACGGCAAGCCAGGGGACCAGCGCTCGCCAAGGCCGGCGGATGAGCGACGCGGCCAGCGCCGCTAGGGCCAGGTCACAGGAGTACCCCTGCGCCGTGCCTCCCGTCCCAGCAGGGTGGCCCTGACACGTGGGGCTGCTCTCCCACCTGATACAGACACGGTCGCCGCCTGACCCCGGTAGCACGTGACAAACACGACGCACGGGCTGGTCTGGCTCACGGCGTGCCCCGGGCGCTATGCGGGGTCTGACGTCACCGGCCAAGTGGCAGCGGGTTCTCGCCCATCGTCTGCCTCAACATCCAGCAGAGCAAATGGGCCATCAACGTGCCGTCCGCCAGGACGAACGGCCAGCGGATGGTGGAAGAGGGGACCATTGATCACCCGCGTGTGATACTCGCCGTACTCACCGCACGGATCGAAATGCTCCCAAGGGGCAGGGAGAGCCAGCATCGCCCGGCCAAGCGCAGCCGCTTGCAATCTCCAGAACGGGCACCGGCGCGCCAGTGGTGGGCGCCAGACGCCGGTCATGTATACTCAAACCCATGCGCATTGTATCATTGCTGCCCAGTGCCACCGAGATCGTCTACGCCCTGGGCTTGGGCGAGAGCCTGGTGGGCGTCACGCATGAATGTGACTACCCTCCCGAGGCGCGCGCCAAGCCAGCCGTCACCGGGTCGGTGCTTGACCAGCGCGCCGACAGCGCCCTGATTGATCGGCTGGTCGCCGGTAGCGTCCACGATCATCGTGGCATCTACACCCTCAACGAGCGCCTGCTGCGGGACCTGGCGCCCGACCTCATCCTGACCCAGGAGTTGTGCGCTGTCTGCGCCGTCTCGTACGCGGAGGTGCAACGTGCCGCGCGCATCCTGCCCGGCGACACGCCGATCGTCTCGCTGGAACCCCAGACGCTGGACGACATCCTGGGCACAGTCACCCTCGTCGGGCGGCTCACGGGACGGAACGAGGCCGCTACCGCTCTCGTGGCCTCCCTGCACGCGCGTATCGCTGCCGTCGCGGCGCGTGCCGCGCAAGCCGCCCGCCGCCCCCGGGTCTACTGCATGGAATGGATTGATCCGCCCTTCCGTGCCGGACACTGGATCCCCGAGATGGTGCGGCTGGCCGGCGGCGTTGAGGTGCTGGGTAGCGAAGGGACGCCCTCGACACGCGCCACCTGGCCGGAGGTGGCGGCCGCCGCGCCGGAGGTGATCGTGGTGATGCCGTGCGGCTTTGACGTGGCGCGTACGGCCCAGGAACTGCACGCCGTGCGCCATCGCCCGGAGTGGGTCGAGCTGCGCGCGGTGGCCGATGGTCACGTGTGGATCACCGATGGGTCGGCCTATTTCTCCCGCCCTGGTCCCCGCATCATCGACGGGTTGGAGATCCTGGCCCACGCCCTGCACCCCACCCTCTTCCCGGCCCCATCATCACAGGACCTTCGCCTGCTCCATGCGGAATCCTCCTCGGACAGCTAACATCACCACCGGCTTGCCCTCGCCCCCTGCACGGGGCGCGATCAGTGATCCTGGCGCGAGGCAAAAGCAGATAGTAGTCAGGGAGTAGTGTTGTCTTGCCCTCTGGTATGACGAGGTCTATGATGTCTACGACTATGGTTGGAACCTGATGGCGCTATAGCATTGGGGCTGACGCCGCCCCTACTGGGCAAGGCGCCGGTGGGGCTCAGGCGCAGGGACCCATCATCTAGGTCGGTCCAGTGCCCGTTTTGCTCCACCTCGATCTTCATCACCGGATGGACCTCCCAGATCGTGCCGCGCGTCTTATGCACCTGATCGGGGTGCTCCTGATCCATCATCAGCCAGCCGCTAATCCGCACATGATGACCGGCAAGGCTGAGGATGCGCGCATCGGGCTGCCAGTTGGGATGTTTGGCGCGCGCGCGCGGCGCCACCTCAACAACAACAGACTGGGCGCGCGAGTCGCCGGCGGAGGTAGCCAACCACATATGGAAGTCGCGCTGGCTCTGATCGTGGCAGTTGGGCGACTCAGGTCCCTCGTGGCGCACCATCAACATGCTGCCCTCGACCACGACCGGTCGCCCCTCGTTCTGGGCAATCTGGGTAGTCTCCTCGGGTGACCAGGCTGAGCGCCTCTTTTGGCCAATGCCTGGGGGCCAGGCAAGGGCCAATATGTCAACAACAGTGGTGGGCTGCCAGACGCCTACATCAACTCTGTTCTTCAGCAGGTTGAGGTCCGCGTCACCGCCATCACCCGGGGGAGGACAGTTCTGAAACGTCTCCTCCTGGGGCGTGGGAAACGCGCTGGTTCCCAGGCCAGCGGAGGCGGCCGTGGCTGTAGCGTCTGGACCGGTGGCCACGTTCCCGCCACCAGCGCCTCCACAACCACTGAGTAGAAGGGCCAAAGCGACGGGTGCCATGAGCCACCCTGCCAGTATGCGCCTACCGGTTCCATGTCGGCTGTCCATCGGTTGCTCCTCGCTACCCTCCTGAGGGTTACTGGCCTGTAAGGGGGCATCCTTGCTCTATAGTGTAGCCCCTAGCCCGGCGGATACAGCATTTGTCGCGTAGTAATCTCTCTGCTATGTTGAAGGGTGGATTGCACTGAGCAAGAACCCGAGGGCGCCCTCGGGTGGGCGTGCCCGGCCAGCATGAGCTGTGGGATGATAGGGGAGACGGCGCGTGGACAGGAGATCAGGGGTGATGGTCAGGCGCGTGGCCATGATCAGCATGCACACCTCGCCGTTGGCCGCCCCAGGCGTCGGCGACGCGGGTGGGCTCAACGTCTACGTATGCAGCCTGGCCCGTGCCCTGGCTGACCTGGATGTTGAGGTGGACATCTTTACCCGCGCCCGCACACCAAACGTGCGGCGTGTGGTAGACCTCTCTCCCGGCGTTCGGGTCATTACGCTACCTGCGGGTCCCCTTCATGCCGTACCCAAGGAAGAGTTGCCGGCTTTCGTAACCGAGTTTGCCGGAGCAATCGCGCGGTTTGCGCGGGAGAACAGCCTGGACTACGACATTGTGCATGGTCACTACTGGCTCTCCGGGTTGGTCGGCCTGCGGCTGCGCGGCCTCTGGCAGGTCCCACTGGTGCAGATGTTCCATACCCTGAGCCGCCTGAAGTCGGCGTCGGGCGTGCTTGAAGCCAATGAGGCGGCAGGGGCAACGCGGGCGCGCGGTGAGAGCCGTATACTGAGTGACGCGGACGCCATTGTCACAGCCACGGCAGTGGAACGGCGGGCGCTGCTCGCCGCCTATGAAGCGTCGGCGTCGGTGGTCCATACCATCCCCTGTGGCGTGGATACCACGCTCTTTCACGCGGGAGACGCCGAGGCAGCGCGGCGGACACTGGGCCTACTGGGGACTCGGTCGGTCGTCGCCGTGGGCCGCTTTGATCCGCTGAAGGGGTTCGACGTGTTGCTGCGCGCCGCCGCCATACTTTGCGCGGCGCGGCCAGAGCTGAAGCAGGCGTTGCGCGTGGTCATTGTGGGTGGTTCGCCAAAATCGTATGACGGGCCACAGGAATACCGCAATACATTGCTACGCTTAGCCGACGAGCTAAACCTGCGGGAGAACCTGGTGTTAGCTGGCCCAGTGCGGCCCGCCGAGCTATCACTCTACTACCGCGCGGCGGTTGCCTGCTCCGTGCCCTCTTTCTATGAGTCGTTTGGGCTAACCGCCCTGGAGGCCATGGCCTGTGCGACGCCGGTTATCGCCTCGGCAGTAGGTGGATTGCAACTGACTGTTCACGATGGACAAAACGGCTACCTGGTCCCGCCTGGTGATCCCGCTGCCCTGGCCACGAGCCTGGAAGCGCTGTTCACCAATGCGAACCTGCGGTGGCAACTTGCGCAGGGCGCCGCGCGCAGTGTCGAGCCCTATTCCTGGCGTACCATCGGCGAACGCATGTTATGCCTGTACGAAGACCTGGCGGGACAACAGCGCATTCGCAGTACCGCGTGACCCTCTTTACCTCCAGAATCTTGGGAAGATTGAGGATGCCTGCTGCTGAAGCAGTCTCAAGGCTTGTCTAGCCAAAAAGGGGAAAACCACCCAGGTGGTTCTCCCCGTCTTCTTTACTCTAGCGCCGAATACACCGGGCTAGGCGTCAGCCCAAACAGCCTATCTGTGAGCCAGCCAGCCGCCCTCATCACCAGCTAGAGGACCGGCCAGGGTGCCGCGCAGGCCGCCGGTAACCGTGGTCGTGCCCGATACAAACATGGGAGTACCAGCGCGCACGATCAGTAGCATATTCACATTGCCGTTGACATCCTGTCCATCACCGCGCAGCAGCGTGCCGTCCTTCAGGGTCAGCCAGGCCAGCAAACCACCGTATTTATCTCCCCACAGCTCCAGAGCGCCGTCATAGGACGTGCCCTTATCTGGACCAGCGGTGATCTTGGACAGGAACAGGTACTTTGCCCCAGCGCGTGCGTCGGTAATCGCCGTTGCTACCCAGAAACCAATCGTGCCACCGCTGGCGTTGACAAACACGCCGGTCAGGCGATTGGCGCTAATGGCACTGCTCTGACCCATCACGTGCAAGCCACCCACATCCATGGCGATAGAGAGGGTACGGGTGTAGGCCCCAGTCACCGGCAGCGTGGACGTACCGTTACCCGACCACAGGCGCAGCGTGGCCCCGCTAAGGGGTCCACTAGCCGCCGTGTTCAGCATAAGGATGCCGTCAATATGGGTCACCTGGGCGCCCACGGACGGCACGAGGGAACTTGTGAAGTGATAGGGCGTCATGGTCGCGGCGTGCGCCCTCTGCCCGGCAGGTCGAGGGACCGTCTGCGCTGACCCGTGCGCAATGGGCAGTGTCAGGAGTGCGACGAGGGCGCCTACACCAAAGTATCGGAACCGTGTTGACATCATAAGTACTGCTATCCCTCCCTATATGCTATGCACCGACGCCAGCTCATGATAGCTCTGGAACAACGCTCCAACGCGATATGAAGCAAGATGCGGACCAGGGAAGAGCAGCTCGGTATCCCTGCTCCACAGGGGTGTCCCGGCCACTGTGACTCGGCTGATCTGACCAGATGGATGTTCAGACGCCCGGTGCGGCCTGGACGCGGGGGCAGGCACAACGTTGGGTTATGTCAGCCCAACCGTGCTAGTCGCCAGTGCGATCGTCAAGCTCTTGGTCGTCAGGCCTCGTGGCGTCAGAGGCGCTCGCCGGAGGCCTCGTGGCCCGTCGGGCGAGCCATTTCTCTTTCTGCTGATCGCGCACGCCCTGGTCAGTCGGGCGATAGCTGGCCAGGAACTCATCGCGGGCAGCGCTGAAACACCCAGCCAGGATGCTGGCGCGGATCTCCGCCGCCAGATCAAGCATGAAGCGCAAGTTGTGCAAGGTGGCCAGACGATAGGCCAGCAGCTCCTCGGCGCGGAACAGGTGGTGCAGATAGGCCAGGGTAAACCGCTGGCACGTGTAGCAGGGGCACCCTTGCTCAATCGGGGCGCGACTACTCGCGTGCATGCTGTTGCGGATATTTAAGCGTCCGCGCCGCGTGAGCAAGGCGCCGTTGCGGGCAATGCGGGTGGGTAAGACAACGTCGAACATATCCACGCCACGGGCGACGCCCTCCCACAGGTCCTCCGGCGCTCCCACACCCATCAGGTAGCGGGGGCGCTCTGGTGGCAGCAGGGGCACAACTTCCGTGATCATAGCGTGCATCGTGGCTTTATCCTCCCCGATAGAGAGGCCGCCGATCGAGTGGCCCAGGAACGGCAGCGCGGCCATCTCCCGCGCGCACTCACGGCGCAACTGGGGGTAGACGCCACCCTGGACGATGCCAAACAGCGTCTGATCAGCGCGCGTCGTGGCGGCGAGGCTGCGCTCCGCCCAGCGCAGAGTGCGCGCGGCGGCGACACGCGCCGCCTGCTCGGTCATGGGGAAGCCGAGGCACTCATCCAGGGGCATGATGATATCGGCGCCCAGCCATTCCTCCAACTGAATGACTCGCTCGGGGGTAAAAAAGAGCGCGGCCCCATCAATATGCGAGCGAAAGGCCACCCCCTCGTCGGTGACCCGGCGTAGATGCCCCAGGCTGAACACCTGGAAGCCGCCGCTATCGGTCAGGATAGGGCGGTCCCAGCCCATAAACGTATGCAGGCCGCCCAACTCCGCCACACGCTCCGCGCCGGGGCGCAACGCCAGGTGATAGGTGTTGCTCAGGATGATCTGGGCGCCGCACTCCTTGAGTTCGTCCGGCGTGACCGTCTTAACCGTGGCCTGTGTGCCCACCGGCATAAAGATCGGCGTGGTCACCGACCCATGGGTAGTCCGCAGCAGCCCGGCACGGGCCGCCGTGTGGGGGTCCTGGGCTTGCACGGTAAAGAAGGGCGGGTCAGAGACAGCAGACAAGCTCACACTCACAAATACGTCGCTATGGGTGTCAAGGTGTTGCCCAGCAGCAAGACATATAGCGCGCCAGCAACCAGGTAGGGTCCATAGGGCATGGTGGCACGCATATCCCCACGGCGCAAGACGATCAGGGCCAGCGCCCCCAGACCGCCCAGACACACGCCGGCTGAGAGGGATATGATACCCAGTGGGTAGCCCGAGAGCAGGCCAATCCAGCCAGCCAGGTTGGCGTCGCCCTGGCCAAAAGCCCCCTCGCCAAAGGCGCGGGCGGCGAGACGGGCGAGCAACGTAAAGAGCACGAATGCGCCCACCCCGCCGCCAAGCGAACTGAACAGCCCAAGTCCTGGCCACAAAGGACTGCTGGCCAGGGCCAGACTAGCGCCCAGCAGGACAAGGCCATGGGGGATCAGGCGGTGCCTCGCGTCCACAAACAGCACTGTCAGCAGCAGGGTCGCTTCGATGGCCGAGACGATCAACAGCGGGGTTGCCCCATAGCGCATAGCCAGGCCAGCGCCCAGGCCAGCCAGGCAGGCTTGCAGGAGGGCAAGCCGCCACGGTGGGTGGTGGGCGCAGGGAGGCACGGCGCGCCAGGCCACGACGGCGCCCAGGAGGGGAGCCAGCAACAACGCCCTCTGCACAGGAGAACAGGAATGGCATGGGGGCCACGGTCGCAACCCACCACGACAGGTGTAGGTCTCCAGCGCCCCGGCCACCAACGCGGCGCAGGCGGCGCCGGCCAAGGCTACGGCTAACACCACCGGAGAGAGGGTCATAGAGCAGCTGGCGGTCCCAGGATGGCCAGGGCTGAGGTGAGGCCCCAGCCATCGTGAAACTCCTCGCCTCGGCTCACCACGATAGGCACGGCGGCATTGAAGGTGATGGCCACATTGCCAGGAGCAACATCGCCGTTGACCATCCAGCTTGCCCTGCCCCGCGCCGGCACATGCACCCACTTCACCTGGGTGGCGCCGGCGCCGGTGGCGTAGCGCACCCGTACAATAGCACCCTGATTGCCCGGGTTGAAGATGAACACGCTCTCACGGTACCCGCCACCCGTATAGCCCTCGGCTAGATACCAGGCGCGCGCCGCGCGTGACGCGCCACCGATCAGGGCAGCGCCGCGCCGCCCTGGCAGATAGAGCGCCTCCTCGGCATAGATGGGGGCCGTGGCCCGCACGGTAGCCGATAGGCCAGGGCTACGCGCGATGTGGTGCAGGCCAAACACATGGCTGCCGTGAGGGGAGATCAGCACATAGCGTTGCTGCCAGGAGCCATCGCTCATGCGCAGCGTCAGCGTGACCGTAGCGGTACCGCCGGTGGGGTTAACCACTGAGATATAGGCCATATGGCCGCCGTCGGTGCGGGCCTCAGCGAAATACCATACCGCGCTAGGAGCGGCCGCGCCGCTGTGGGCTACCATACTGCGCCCCTTGTTGAAATAAGCGACGTGCTCAGCTACCAGGGGCAGCGGTGCGTCTACGCTGATCGCGCGGCTGGCCCTACCACCAAGATAGCGCGCCAGGCTGAGGGTGACGCGGGTGTGGGGCGGCACAAGGGCGGTCAGCGCGTGGGGCGCGCCCACGGCTGGCGTGATCGTCACAGTGGCGGTGAGGGCTTCATCATTGGGATTGAACAGGGGCAACCACTCCTGGTAGCCACTCTCCATCAGAAAGTGGGTCAGCATCCAGTGGCGCGAAGGCCGGCTGATCGCGGCGGCGGCGTGACCACCAGTCCCCGCGTACATGACCCGCTCGGCGGCAACAAAGCGATCGGCCTCAATGCGCAGGGCGACACTGGCCCGCGGGGCCAACCGCGCCACGTTGACGCTGCGCACTTCATCGGGGCGCAGGGCCAAAACCACAACGCGCGACGCCCCATCAGCGCGATAGATAGTCAAGCGCACCCCCGCCGGTACCACGCCGGGGTTAAACAGGCTGAGGTATTGCTGGGTCTGGCCGCCGGTGTAGCCCTCAGCGAAGTAGGCCGAGTAGGCCACCGGGCCAAGCCATTCCGGCGTCGCCGTCGGCGTTGCCGAGGCCATCGGCGACGGCGTAGGGGGCTGCACCGTCGGGGCTATCGGCAGCGGCGACGGGGTGGTCGTGGGCGTCGGGGTAGCGGCGTCGGCGCCCGGGGACCCGGTGGGCGAGGGCGATCCATCAGGAGGCTCGGTTGACGTCGGTGTGCCGACGCGCCGGGCAGCAACCGTAATGGCCACCCACACCTGCTGGCCAAACGGTCGCGCATTCGGGTCGGTCATCTGCCAGATACTACGGTAGCGCCCCGGCTTGAGCGGGGCCACCAGCGCCACCGTGAAGACGCCGATGGCGGCAGGGGCAACGACGGGAGCGCGCACCATCATCAAAGGTCCCATCCGGGTTCCGGCCTGGAACGCGAGATGGTAGGAAGGGTTCCAGGTGATGGTGCCCACATTGCGCAGCCGCCACCCCTTGTCGAAGTGTTGTCCAGGTGTCATGACCATCCAATCAGGCACGGACAGGTCGCCCGCGTACAGCGCGTCGGCCGCCTTGAGGCGGAAAGCGGCGACGCGTTGGGTCTGCCGCGTCCGACCGGCGTCAGGCATTGGGACGGCGGTCGGGCTGGGCGGCGGCGCGGGGGTGAGGGTAGGAGCTGGCGAACTATCAGGCCCGCTGCTCGACACAACCACGCTAATCCACATCATGAGCCCAAAAGGATGATTCCGGCCATCCTGCATCTGCCAGTACGCTGTGTGGGCGCCCGGGGTAAGCGGGGCCGTCACATGGGTTTGCAGCATGACCGTAGCCAGGGGAGGCGTCTCGGGAACGTCAATGCGCGTGGGTCCGCCGAAGCCGTCGCCGTCGCCGAGGCGCTGCAGGTGGTAGCCATTGGTCCGCGCGGCGGCGCTGTTCCAGAACGTGCCGCCGGTATTCCATAGCAGCCAGCCCTTGAGCAGATCCTGGTTGGGCGTCACGGTGGCCCCGTCCGGGGTTCCCCGATCGCTCAGGAACACGGCCCGATCGGCCCAGGGGACACACTCCATGGGACGCTGGCTGGCGGCGCCGCCTGGTGGAGTCGGACAGGGCAGCAGGGGGCCATCGGGCGCGGCGGGGCTGGTGTGCGTGAGAGCCAGCGGCAGCGGCCCCACATTGGCCGCCTTAATGGCGGACGCAGTGGGCAGAGCGACGTCCACCGCCGGCCAGAGGGGCCGCCCGGAGGCGTCCTGGGGGGGGTGCGCCAGCACATAGTAGACGCGTTCCTGGTATGGGTACGCCCAGGGGCTGGTGGCAGGTGTGCCGACGCGTGTATAAGATGGGTTGTTAGGATTATTGACCCAACCCCAACCGTTAAAGGCCCACACGGCATAGTACCAACTCTCCAGCACATCGGGGTCACCAGAGCCGATGAGCGGTGTGGACAGCCACTTGTCACTGAGCATCTGAGCGCCATAGGCAATGTTGTAGATGTAGTTGTTAGCAATAGCGGACTGCACTGTTTCGTCGGCGCGGCCAGCGGCCATGGGACTGGTCACCTGCATCACACCGTAGCCCCCATCCGGGCTAGCCAGCACAACGCCAGGCGAACGGAACTGCCGCCACCTACTCTCCACCCAGGCAATTGCCTTGAGCAGTGCCGGGGGCACCCGTGGGGTACCGTGCAGAGAGGGGTAACCAGCGGGGAGCGCGCCAGCCGCCGCCACATCCAGAGCAGCGCCAATGGCCACGGCGTCGGGCACGGCGGGCCACTCACCGGGCATGGTCGCCACTGATGCGTGGGCAGGCGCAGCGGCCCGCGCCGTGAACGTGAGGGCTGGCTGCAGGCCTATGAACAGCAGCAGGAGCCAGAGCGCCACCGCGCGGGCCGCCGTTCTAGACATGGGCCACTGCTTGCCAGGCCGACGTCAGGCGACCATGACCATTGGCGACGGCGGTTGCCCCACCATGCCTCAAGAGGAACTCACCCTTTCCCATCCGCGTGTGTCCCACTGGACCGCATTATAGCTGATCAAAGAGCCTTCTACGGGACGACAAGCTTTCCGGCAACCATCAGGCCGGATCACGTGTGTCAAAATACAGATCAAACATACACGATAGGCACCTCATACACAAATAGGGCCGATGCGTCAGGTCAGAGTTTCTTGTTCAAGAGACGACAGCGCGCCAATCAAAGGCCACGCCAAGATACTCGTTCCGATGCGCGGCCAGACCGTTGTAAGCCTCCTGGGCCTGCTGGGGAGTCAAACAATGGGTCAGCAGGGGAGCGATCCGCACGGCGCCCTGGGCTATCGCCCGCAGGGCATAGCGGGCGTTGCGCGCGATCGAGCCTGGCTGGAAGGGCTGATCATACAGCGGCAACTCCCATTCCCAACCGGTGCGCAACCGCAGATACTTGAGGAACACAGGCTGGGTCAGTGCCGTGGCCAACACAGGGGTCGCTTTGGTCCAGGGCGCCCCCACCAGGGCAACGTCACCGCCGATGGCCGCCAGATCAAGGGCGGTGACAACCCCCTCCGAGCGGCCGCTGGTTTCGACGACCATCTGGAAGCTGGAGCGATCACCGTGGTCAACCACGGCGGGATCATGGGCGGGGACGCCGCAGCGCTCCAACAGGTCACGCCGGAAGCCCTCAACGTCGTAGCCCACCACCTCCATGCCGGCGCTATGAAAGATTTGGGCCGCCAGGTTACCGACCAAGCCAAGGCCGACGACGGCGACACGATCACCAGCCCGCGCCCGTGCTAGCCGCAACGTGGTCATTGAAACGGTGGCCAGCCGCGCAAACGGCGCCCACAGGGGATCCAGACCCTCAGGGAGGGGCAGGCAGATCGTGTGCCGCGCGTCGAAGCGCACCGCTGAGGCATGGCGCGTGGTCATGTAGATCGTGGCGCCGACGGCGACACCGGCGCCAGCCCCCGCCGCAATCACGCGCCCCGACGCGGCGTACCCGGGGTAGAAAGGGTAGACCGTGCCACCTTCCAGCAACTCGGCCTGGCCACTCAGGTTGGCCAGTTCAGTGCCCGCGCTGATCACGCTAGCGTCGGTGACCGCGATCACCTCATGCGGCCCCAGGTCCTGTTCCTCCAGAACGGCTTCCTCCAGTGTGACCACCTGGGGCCGCGGGAACACCACACGTTGGATCTTCATCCCAACACCTTCCATAGTACGATCCTGCATGGTCAGCGATGCGTCCACGCCGCACCGCGTCCCACATACCCCTGATGGGAGTATACGCCGTGGAGCAGCCGCGTCACCACTCAGACGCGCAGGGAGCATAGGGCGCGCCTGAGACATTAAGGGAACTTCACCAAGCCTTTACCCACCCTTTATGCCGTGGCACTACCATGTAAAGTGTGACGGGCGCATGGGGCAGAGGGGCGCGGGATCCGCTCCAGGACCCTGTGCCGCGTGTGACGCCAGAGGGCGCGGCCGAGGTGAGCCTACGCCACAAAGAAGGGATAAGGGCCGGGCAGCACACTGCTCGGCTATGGAGGAGACTCGGCAATGCAACGATCAACACTCAAGAGGGGCCTGGCTGTTGTGTGTCTTGTAACGGCGGGGGCCACAGCGGGTCGAGCCAGCATGGCCGCCTTGCCCCTGCAGGCCAATGCGACAAGCATCCTGAACCGGGGCGACGCGTTCGCGCTATCGGCCCTGGATCAACAGTTCACGGATACAAGCCGCAAGGTAGCACAGGAGGTCGTGCAGGTCAAGAACGTGGGAGTAGGGCTTGGCTCAGGGGTCATCGCCACGTCGGACGGCTATGTGGTGACCAATAACCACGTGGTGGAGGGCGGTACCCGCTTTGTGGTCACCCTATCCAATGGGCGGCAACTGCCAGCCAAGCTGGTCGGTACCGACGCCCGCGACGACCTGGCGGTGGTCAAGGTGACCGCCACCGGGCTACCCACTGCCCGGTTCGGTAACTCAGATAAGCTGCTGATTGGGCAGCAGGTGCTGGCCATCGGCAACCCCCTGGGGCTGGGCGAGACGGTGACGGCAGGCGTGGTCAGCGCGGTGGGCCGCACGGTCAGCGAGGGATCACAGTCGGGCTCGTACCTGCCCAACGCGATCCAGACCAGCGCGCCGATCAACCCGGGCAACAGCGGTGGGGCGCTGGTCAGCCTGGATGGACAAGTGGTCGGTATTCCCACATTGGGTGTGAGCAGCCCCATGGGCGGCGCGGCCCAGGGCATTGGCTTTGCAATCCCCAGCAACCGTGTCGCTGAGATCGTGACCCAGTTGATCAACACTGGCCGGGTGACGCACACCGGCCGCGCCTATCTGGGCGTGACCCTGGCCGACGTCAATGGCGATGGCACGCAGCCCAGCGCCAGCGGTGTTGTGGTCAGCAGCATCTCAGCGGGTGGACCCGCCGTGCGGGCTGGACTGCGCGTGGGCGACGTGATCATCAGCCTGGCTGGCCGGACCGTGGACAACCGAGACACCCTGATCTCCGTGTTGGCCAATCTGAAGGTCGGTCAGAGCGTGTCGGTGGTCGTGCAGCGGCCTAACGACGCTGGCGGCGCCAATCGGATCACCCGCGGTATCACGCTGGGCGAACTACCAGCCGCGTAGCGCCCGTTGTTGTGAGGGGCAGGCTGAAAAGGCCGTGGCGATGGAGCGACCGGCTCCATCGCCACGGCCTTTTCTTGTCGGGCGCGGAGTGAAACCGTGCTGCGTCCTGGAGGCCAGCTAGCGCAACGACGTGTTCTGTTGGACGCGCGGTCGGCATCTCTTCGAGCAGGAGAGTGTGCGGAACCAGTAGTCAGCCGGGCTTGCATATGGCACAATGAAGCATCGTTACTATGCAGGCCATATGCAGCACGGGCAAGACGACAGGAGCGCATAGGATGGATATGATGGAGAGAATCTCTGAGGGGCCAGCGGACCGCGTGCGCCTGGATGCCGCGTCAAGGCTCCGCAACCAGGCCGCGCGCCGCGAGAGCCCCGTGGAGGCCGGTGTTGACAGCGCTACACCGCCGGTGGAACCAGACCATGGAGGGACCGGCGGCGATGTGCCCCCTGCCTTCTACAGCGACGAACCACCCCTGCTGCCTCCACCTGGCCACCCGCATTGGCGAGAGTGGCCGGAAGGCTCAGCCTATGAGCCCGCGCCGCGCTGGATCCCCTACGCCGTCATTGGCTTTTTAATCACGGCAAGCTTGATCCACATTCTATTCATCTTTTTGCTGGCGCGCTGAGCCAAACCCGCCGCCCTGTGGTGGGGCACTCCGGCCATCATGAGCCTGCGCGATGACCAGAGCGCCTCTAAATACACGCCCAACGCGACCATAGAACCAGCAGCCGCCCCTGGCAAGCAGCGTAGGCCTCCTGAACCGGCATGCTCGGCGGCCATGGGGGCTATAATAACAGCACTATGGGAGACCGACTGCGCTGGACGATGAGGAGTGCGACGTGAAGACGTACGGAACAGCCCAGTTGCGCAATGTAGCGCTCCTGTCCCATGCCGGGGCAGGAAAGACGATGCTCACCGAGGCCATGCTGTTCGACAGCGGGGCGATTGCGCGGTTTGGCCGGGTAGAGGAGGGCACAACGACCTCCGATCACGACCCGGATGAGATCAAGCACAGGATCTCGGTCAACAACTCCGTGCTGCCCGTGGAGTGGCGTGATTGCAAAATCAACCTTATTGACACGCCAGGATACGCCGATTTTGTGGGTGAGGTCAAGAGCGCGTTGCGCGTCGCCGATGCGGCTATCGTGGTGATCTGCGGGGCCAGTGGCATTGAGGTAGGCACGGAACAGGTGTGGAAGTACATTGAGGACGTGGCCCTGCCCCGCCTCATCGTGGTCAACCGGCTTGATCGTGAGCACAGCGACTTCGCGGCCACCGTTGAGGCAATTCGGCAACATTTCTCCACCCATGCCGTGCCGCTCCATCTCCCCCTGGGCCAGGAGCGCGACTTCAAGGGGGCGGTTGACCTGTTGACCGGCAAAGCCTATACAACTCGCGAGGGCAAGGCCCAGGAAGTGGCGGTACCCGCCGGGATGCTTGCCGATGTGGGGCGCTACCGCGAGGCGTTGATTGAGGCTGTCGCCGAGACTGATGATAGCCTGGTCAACAAATACCTGGACGGGGAGGAGATCACGGAGCAGGAGTTGCGCGCGGCACTGAACAGGGCCGTGGCCGCACGGCAGCTCTTCCCCATTCTATGTACGTCGGGCGTGGCCAATACCAACATTCCACTGCTGCTCGATGCGATTGTGGACCTGCTACCCAGCCCTGACACGGCGCCTGCTCAGACGACGGCGGACGGCAAGCCACTCGACGGCGCCCTGGCCGCCTACGTGTTCAAGACGATTGTGGACCCGTTTGGCAAGCTCAGCCTCTTCCGCGTGTTCGGCGGCAAGCTCAGGGGAGACAGCCATGTGTACAATGCGACACGGGACCACGATGAGCGGATCAGCCAGGTGTTGGTGCTACGCGGCAAGCACCAGGAAGCCGTGGGTGAACTGGCCACCGGGGACATCGGAGCAGCGCTCAAACTACAGGATACGGCGACCGGCGATACGCTGGCATCCAGGGAGAAGCCGATTCAGCTGGCCGGGGTGGCCTATCCCTTGCCCGCCTATACGCGGGCGCTCGACGCCAAAACACGCGCGGACCTGGATAAGCTGAGCCCCGCCCTGGCCCGGTTAGTTCAGGAAGACCCCACCCTGCAGGTGTCGCGCGATCCACGCACCGGTCAGATGATCCTCAGCGGCCTGGGCGAGTCGCACCTCAACATCGCCGTGGAGCGCCTGCACCGCAAGTATCAAGTAGACGTGGTGCTGTCTGACCCACGCATCCCCTACCGTGAAACGATCTCCGTCTCTGCTTCAGAGCGGGGCAAGTTCAAGAGGCAGACAGGCGGCCACGGCCAGTATGGCGATGTGGAGATGGAGCTGTCGCCGCTGCCGCGGGGCAGCGGATTTGAGTTCGTGGACAACATTGTCGGGGGGGCGATCCCGCGCAACTACATCCCCGCCGTGCAGAAGGGAGTGGAGGAGACCCTCCAGGAAGGTGTGCTGACCGGCAACATGGTGGTAGACGTGCGCGTGCGCATCTACGATGGCTCGTACCATGCGGTGGATTCCTCGGAGCAGGCGTTCAAGATGGCGGCGTCCATGGCCTTTAAGAAGGCCATGGAGAAGGGGCGCCCAATCTTGCTGGAGCCGGTGATGGAGGTGGTGGTGACTGTGCCAAACCAATATACTGGCGATGTGATGGGCGACCTCAATTCGCGCCGCGCCCGCATCCAGGGCCTGGAGCCGGTGAGCGACACCACCGACGCCATTACGGCGCAGGCCCCCATGGCCGAGATGAGTTCGTACGCCACACTGCTGCGGTCAATCACGCAGGGGCGGGGCGCCTACACGATGAGTATGTGCGGATATGAAGAGGTGCCAGCCCATATCACGCAGACGCTGATGGCGGAGTTCTCCTCCACGGGAGCCAAGGAACACCGCTAAGCGGTGGCTACGGTGGAGAGTCTGGGACGCAGGGGAGAGATGATCATAGAAGACGCGCGTCCTAGCGCATCGAACGTGAATCAAGCGGAGGCAGGGCGCGGCGGGCGCTGGTCGGTCGTTGGGCAGCGCCTGTTGTCCGCGCTAACCGTGCTTCTGGTTATTCTGGCCGTTGCTTCGGTGGCCCTGTGGCTGTGGCCTGCCGACGCCGACCTCTATCTGCCGGCGACCGGGTTACCCGTTGACCAGAAGGTCAAGGTGGTGGGGCGGCCAACGCCACCGAACCGCGGGGCCTTCTACATGCTGTTTATCTACAATCAGCATGTGACAAACAAGCTGGAAGAGCTGTTTGGAACCGTCAACAGCGATGCGACATTGGCGCCCCGTCAGCGCCTGCCCAACGGCGTGGCCATTACCCCACAGCAAGAAGAGCAGTTCAATAAATACCTGATGATGAGCAGTGAGCAAACGGCAAAGTACGTAGCTGCAGGCTACATCGGGGCAGACAGGTTTCCCGTCCATGGGGTGCTGATCCAGGCGGTCTCCTCCTGGAGCGCGGCCTGGAAGAGCCTGGAGCCGGGTGATGTGATCGTACGCGCCGGCGATGATCAGATCACATCGGTCAAAAAGCTGCAAGACATCGTGCGCCGGGCTGGCGTGGGGGCTCGCCTACCACTGACACTGGAACGGCGGGGCCACCAGTTAAGGGTGATAGCGCGGATCTCGCGCAGTCCTGGCGCGGGGTCTACTGGGGGCCGACCAGCCATTGGCGTGGAGATCTTGCCCAATGTGGATGTGTCGGCTATTGATATTCAAGCCGGCGATATCGGGGGGCCGTCGGCGGGCCTTGCCTTCACCCTGGATATCCTACAGCGGTTCTCCAGGGTGGACCTGACCCACGGCCACCGTATCGCGGTGACCGGGGAGATCGTGTCCAACGGGTTGGTGGGCCCAATTGGTGGGATCAAGCAGAAGGCAATTGGGGCGCGCTGGGCCGGGGCTGAGTATTTCATTCTGCCCGCCGGGGACAACTACAACGAGGCCAGGCCGTATGCCCACGGCCTCAAGCTGGTGCCCGTGCGTACCCTTGACGATGCGCTGGCTTTTCTAAAGACGCTCCACTGAGCGTGAGAGGGGCGCTAGGCGATGGGGCGCACCTCCCAGTTGCCCTCCGGGGCCTGCCCGGCGCGTACCATGTCTGTAAGGGCGGTGGCTGCTTCGTCAGCGCTGGAGAAGAGCCCACCTTGCTCGTACATGGCTTGCGAGTAGAGGTTATAGATGGCCCAGCGCTGACCACCGGCGTCCGAAGGCCGACCAGTTGGATCGGCGGCCGCCGTGGACACATGAACCGTTTCGGCGGGATCAGGGGGTACCTGGCCGCTTTGGAGACCGCCGAGCAGTGCGGTGAGCACACCGTCGTCTATCCTAACGTCACCGGGCAGAGTAACCCACTGATACTGCATGCCATCGGCAGCCACATTGCGTAACAGCCACTGGCGGGTTGTGCCATCCCACGCGTTCACGGTCACCCGTGCGTTGCCCATGCGGAAGGGGCCGGGGCGTTCCGCTTCCGGCAGGTCGAGCACATCGTCCATAACCAGATGCAGCCTGCGCGCGCTGGCGCTGTCGGTCAGGGTCAGGGCGCGCCCATCACGCTGGACCCGTACTGCCCCGGCGCTCAGATTATCGGCCAGGACGCTAATCCTGGCGTAGAGCTGATCAAGCATACTGGTATCGAGGTCGGCGACCTGTTGCTCGTATGTCTGATGGATCGCTTCCTGACGGGCATTGGCGTCTTGCATGGGTTTCTCCCTTCCCTGTGCTCCGGTAGTAAAGCAGAGTACGCTCTAGCAACCGCTCCTGAGCGTGGGGCAAGAAGCGTACCGGCACAAGGCACACCGCGCTGTAGGTTTTCTGGCCCTAGAAGCACCCCCTGAAGACGAATCGGCCAACCCGGTTGACCACGAGATGGGTCGTCTGGTTATGGCGACCGAACTGGGCTAGCGGCCACTCCAGGGGCTCCAGGCAACCGGGTTGCCTTCGGGCACGGCCTCGATCCAGGTCTGGCCAGGGTTAAAGCTCCAGGGCTGCCCCTGGGCATCAGTGAGCAGGAGCCGGCCACCCACCCCGTCACGGCGCCAGAGGCCATGCCGCACCAGGCCATCTTGGAACAGCAGCGCATCCCCCGTTCCAGTCGTGGCCACAACCACGCTGCCGATGGTGGTGGACTGGAGGTCCGGGCGCACCTTGCAGTAGATAACCACGATGTTGCGTGGGGCCAACTGCCGCCCGTCCGCCGCGTCAACGTGCGGCAGACCGCCCATAAAGCGCTTGTAGCGATTACTCCCGCTGTTGTAGCGATACTGTACGGCGTAGGGGTAACTGGAGAAGGCAATAGTCAGCCACCCCGAGGAAGGGCGCTGGTCGAGCGGCGCGTTTGTTTTATGCGGTAGATCAACCGGATAGTGGCCGTGGATCGGGAACCGATGCCGGGCCACCTGCGCCCGTACGGCCGGCACATTGGTAAAAAGATTGTAGGGCATCAAGCGGTCGGAGGTGCGCCAAAAAAATGGCGGGCCGCCGCTGTACTGCCAACGAAACATCTCGGCGCCGATCTCATTGATGTCCTGGATGCCGGGCAAGAGGCCTAACTGGGGCAACGCGTCGCTGTTACCACCAGCATGCACAATGATCGCGTTGAGACTGTCAGCCCATTCGTTGTAGTAGACGCGCGTGGAGCGCACAGGACCGACCACGAGGGCCTCTTTCTCCAGGAAGACAGCCATAAAGCGGGTGATGCCATACTCGGCGACCGTCTCGTAGATCAAGCTGGCTCGGCCCAGCCCAGTTTGGGGCCGGGCGGAGGGAGAGTAGTTGTCCACGGTAACCGCCAGTGGCCGCAGGGTCAGACGGGCCGGGTCGGTGGGGACGCCGCTCAGCGGGCCAGGAGGCCCATCATCGGGGACCTCCACCGCATTTTCCTCGCGTAGCGGCCCCACGGCCGTGGGCGGCGGCGGCAGCGGAGTTGGGCTGAGGGTCGGTCCGACCGTGGGTGTAGGGCCAGAGATACCCGTCGCGGCGGGACTGGGGGTATCCGTCACGGCAGGAGGAGTGCCCACATCAGGCTGAATGGTTGGCGTGGCCGCCGCTGGGCTTGGCGTGGCCGCCGCTGGGGGCGGCGGGGGGGCCGGGACCAGCAGAGCAGGCCGAGCGCGGGGTGGTCCAGCCACCGGGACGACGCGAACAGGTGGGGGCGGCACGGTAGGTTGGAGCGTGGGCGAGACAATGGCCAGTGGCCCGGCTGATGTGGCGCTGAGATCCGTCTCGTGCAACACCGCGTGCGCGGCCAGAGCCATCATGCCGATCGCGCTGAAGCTCAGGGTGACGACCACGGCAACCATCCAGCGACGTGCCCGCGGACCAGCGCCGCCCCGTATCCTAGCTTTCATCCTCGTTCCTTGTCTGGCAGCCTTGCACTCTTCACTTCAGGCCTAAACCCTATCCCGTGTTGGAAGCCCAGGCCGCGGTGGTCGTTGAGCCCTGCCCTGCTCGACCCCCGTGGCGTCAGTGTGCCACGGGGGCTCATCGCATCATACAGAGGACGCTGCTTCAGGACAAAGGAGGCCGGTCCACCTGTGGGTCTGTTCGGGGCCACAGGGCAGCTTTTGGACGGCTTAGCGGGCGTACGGCTCCAGATAGCGGTAGGAGGTGGCAATCGCTTGATCTACGTCGCCAAGCGGAGGCCAGGGTTCTCCGAAGAACTCCAGCTCCACACTGAGCGGCCCCGTGTAGCCATGCTCCTTCAAGAGAGCAAAGATAGCCGGAAAGTTGACCTGGCCAGCGCCGATGGCCGGAAAGTTCCACTGGCCCTGGCCGCCAACCTGGTCTTTGATGTGCATGTGGCCCAGATAAGGCAGGGCCGGACGCAGATCATCTTCCGGCTTGATATCCGCGTAGTAAATCACATTGGCCGTGTCATAGTTGATGCGCACATTGGGCAGCCCCACCTCCCGCATCACGGCGGCGCCCACCTCGCCAGTAGGCAGCAACTCTCCATGGGTCTCTACGCAGATGGATAGGCCACGCGGCGCGGCCTCCTGGCCAAGTACACGCAGGTTCTCGATCAACGCGGCACGGGCACCGGTGCCCGTGCCCGTGTTGATGATCGTGGCCCCGACCGCCTCGGCCAGATCGAAAGAGCGGCGCAAGCGGTCAGCCCCCTCAGCGGAGGTAAGATCAGAGTGGGCGCTCAGGCTGATCGCCGAGAGGTGATGCCGCGCCAGCAGAGCGCGTAGCTCCTGGAAGCGATCACGGCCGGTGTCGAGCGACACATGCTCAGTCCAGCCAGGCACCGAACTCAGCTCCACATACTGGAAACCCGCGGCGGCGATGCCACGCAAGGCATCATCCAGGGGATAACCGTGGTAGCTGTTCGTGGAGACGGCCAGTGGGTTGCCCATACATCCTCCCTACAAGCAGGCGCGGTCGCTCTCACGCTACGGGGCATGAGGCGAGGCATGCCTGGAACGGAGATCAGTGTACCATGCCGCGGGGGAGCGGGCGGCGGGGGCGACCGGCCAGCTAACCTGCTACACTTACGGAAGAGAGGCAGGCCGCAAGAGAGGCTGTGTCAGCCGGAGGTGGTGGGGAGGGCGGTAAAGATGGCGCGGACAGTGCTGGCCGTCACTCTCAATGCGGCGGTAGACAAGACGCTGACGGTCTCCGGCTTTACCCTGGGCCGCTCGAACACCGCCGAGGCGCTGCTGGCCCTGCCGGGCGGCAAAGGCATCAATGTAGCGCGCGTGCTGACGGCACTCGATGTACGGGTCCGCGTGCTGGGCTTTGGTGGGGGCGCTAGCGGTGAGGCAATTCGCCGTGGGCTAGATGCCGAGGGCATTCCCCACACGCTCACACTGATAGACGACGACTCGCGCACCTGCTGGGCCATCATTGACCCTCTCCAGCCTGGGTCTACGGAGGTGAACGAGAGGGGACCAGAGATCCGCCCCTCAGAGGTGGCCGAGTTTATGGCCACCTATCGTTCGCTGGTGCGTGGCGCGACCCTGGTGGCCCTTTCGGGCAGCCTGCCCCGTGGGATAGCGCCCTCCATCTACGCGGACCTGATGACGGAGGCGTGGGAGCACGGCGTTCCCTGCACCCTGGATACGGGCAACCGCGAGGCCCTGACCCTTGGTCTGGCCGCTGGCCCACTGCTGGTCAAGCCTAATGTGCCAGAGACCGAAGCTCTGACCGGCCTGACCATCTCATCACCCGCCGAGGCCGATAGCGCGGCGCGGGCCTTGGTCGAGGGTGGCGCCCTGATTGCCGCCGTGAGCATGGGCGCCCTGGGCGCCGTGCTGCGCGCCCCGTCGGGCGGCTGGCATGCCCTGCCACCCCCTCTCACCCCTATCAACACTGTCGGGTCAGGTGACGCGTTCCTGGCCGGGTTCATCGCGGCGTTCCTGCGCGCACTGCCCGACCGCTCCCCGCGCTACATCTGGGATAGGGCGAGTGGGCCACGCGAGGAGAGCGACAGCGGCGGCTTCCTGGTAGCCGTACGCGACAGCGACACGCTGCGTGAGGCGCTACGCCTGGCCACGGCGGCCGGCGCGGCAAATGCGCTCACAGCGGGCGCGGGTCAAATCCGGGCAGAGGATGCCCGGCGTCTACTGCCCCAGGTGGAGATCAGGGAACTGGAGTAGGCAGGGGCGAGGGTGCAACTTTCTGAGCGCCGGGGCGCTATATACAACTGAACAACAGGTCGCTGGGGGGCACGTTGGGGCGAAGCACAGGGAGCGGTTGACCGTCCCCTAGCGTGGCGGCCGATCAGCCAGATGAACGGAGAGGGTAGCCAGTGACACTGGGACCAGGGGGGGAACGCGACGCCGAGGCCACGGCGGACGAGGCTGATCTGATCGCCCGGGCGCGACAGGGCGACCACGACGCCTATGAGATCCTGGTGGGCCGCTACACACCACTCCTGCTACGGGTGACCCTGCGGCTACTGCGCGACGAGGTTCAGGCGGAAGACGCCACCCAGGAGGCCTTTCTGCGCGCCTATACGCACCTGGACAGCTATAACCCCCTCTTCAGGTTTAGCACATGGGTGAGTGCGATTGCTCGCCATCACTGCCTGCGCCTGCTGGCCCGGCGTGACTGGGCTCAGGCTACCTGTGACGCCATGCTGCTGCACGAGGCTTTCCTGGACGACGACCCAGAGCTGAAGCTACTGGTCAAGGAGCGCGCCGAGGCGGTGCGCCAGGCCGTGGCCGCGCTGCCACCCCGCTATAGCAGGCCGCTGATCCTGCGTCACTGGCACGACCTCTCGTATGCGGAGATTGCCAGCCTGACTGGCCAGTCGCTGGGCGCGGTAAAAACGCAACTGCACCGGGCACGCGAGATGCTAGCCCAGTCGCTGGGCACGGGAGGTGAGGCGCATGCCGTCTATTGATCGGTTGGTAGCGGCGCGCTACGGCCCCATGGGACCCCACCCGCTTACTCGGAGGCCATGGCGACCAGTTGGCCCAGCCGCTACGCGGGACCACACGATGGAACAGAGGGTGCGTGAGCGGCTGGCCAGAGCGGACCACCTGCGGCGGCGGGGCCGCCTGCTGCGTCTAGGCGCCGGCACGTTGGGCACACTGTTGTTTCTGGCGTTGGAGGCGGCCGCGCTACGCTGGCCATGGCTTGATCAGCGCGCGGCAACCTGGGTGGTGCATACACTGGGAGATCTGCTCATCGTGGTGGGCGGGCTACGGCACAGCCGGGACGCCTTCTTTCGGCCCGCTGAGATGGCCGGCGTCGCCACAACCGTGACGGCGCTGCTGCTTGTCCTGGTGGCGGGCGGGCTAGGGGCGGCGCTGTGGACCCTGGAGGCACGGCGGGGCACGGTGCTTGAGCGGCCTGGAGAGGAGGGGTCATGACACGCCTGCGCCTATGGCTGGGCGGCTGCCTGCTGCTGCTGTTTGGGTTATCCGCGGCGCTGCCGCTGCTGGCGGTCTCCCATGGTTTCATCTGCTTTGGCTCACTGACATCCACGGCGCTCCGCGAGGCGCCCCTGCTCCTGTTGGGGGGAGATGGACAGCTACATGGGGGCGCCAGCGCGCCGGTGCTGGTGGTGGGAGGCACGCTGCACCTATCAGGGAAAGTCACGGATGTAGTCGTTGGCGTAGACGCTGATATCGTGGTGGGGCCGCATGCCGTGCTCACCGCCGACGTGGTAGACCTGGGCGGCCACATCTACCGCGCCCCTGGCGTACAGGTGAGTGGCAACATCGTGGGCGTGACCAGCCCATGGAGCCAGCACGCCAGCCGGCAAGCGGGCCTGCTGCACGACGCTCAACTGGCCGCGCTGGCCTCGTTGAGCGTGTTTGTGTTGGCTCTATTACTCTCGGCGGCATTTCCGTGGCGTGTGCTGGTCGTGGCAGCCACGGTACGCCGCTATTCTTGGCAGAGCTTGATCGTGGCCGTGGCCGGGATGGCCGGGCTGCCCCTACTCTGCCTCCCGCTGCTGCTAAGCCTGATTGGGCTGCCGCTGGCCCTCTTGCTAGCCCTGGCCGCCATGGGCCTATGGCTGACTGGGTTGGCTGGGGCTGGCCTGCTGATCGGGCACAGGCTGCTGGCCGCCTGCGGGACGGCGGACTCGTTGCTGCGCTCGACGTTTCTGGGCCTGCTCGTGCTGTCCCTCGTTGGCCTGATCCCCGGCTACGGGTTGCTCCTGCTAATTGGGCTGGGCAGCCTGGGCGCCGGGGCCACTGTGTTGAGCTTGATTGACCGGTCGCGTGCGGTGCGCCTCAGTTTGACCAGCCATTCGTGGCAGAGATAAAAAGGAGCATGGAAGATATGGTTGTTGCGGAGGGGAAGCAGGAACCACAGGTCAGTCTTGAGGACGGCGCGCTGCTGGTGCAGCGCACTGGTCTGCGCCACGTCGCTATCATCATGGACGGCAACGGCCGCTGGGCGCAACAGCGTCTTCTCCCCCGCAGCTTTGGGCACCACGCCGGGCTAGAGCCAGTGCGCCGGGTGGTGCGGGCCTGCCTGGATTGGCACATCACGACACTGACCATTTACGCCTTCTCCACGGAGAACTGGGGCCGCTCTGAGCGTGAGGTGCGCGCCCTGATGGTCATCTTCCTGCGCAACTGTAAGCGTGATACCCAGCGCCTGCACGAGCAGGGCGTGCGTATCCGCCACCTTGGCTCAATGCAAGGCCTCTCGCCCACTGTGCAACGGGCTCTGGCCTGGTCCATGGAGTACACGCGAGCCAATACGGCGCTCACCCTGAACATTGCCTTCAACTACGGCGGCCGAGCGGAGATCGTGCGGGCGGCGCGAGCGGCTCTGGAACAGGGCTTGCACCCCAGCGAACTGGATGAAGAGCGCTTTGCCACCTTCCTGGATACAGGTGATCAACCCGATCCAGACCTGGTTATCCGCACCGGTGGCGAGATGCGCCTCTCCAACTTCCTGCTCTGGCAGGCCGCCTACAGCGAATACCACTCCACCGAGACCCTATGGCCTGACTTCGACGCCTCGGATCTTGGCGCGGCTGTCCAGGCTTTCGCCCGGCGCAAGAGGCGTTTTGGCAAGGTATAACGGGTAGCCCATTGCCCCATGGTGACGCCATTGCCCTGCAGGTGGGTCTGACTGCCTGCCGGGCGCGCCGGCATTTATGTATGCGCGGGCACTGCTCCGCGCAACCAGCGACGACCATGTGAACCTGGAGACCGGGCTACTGGCGCGCGGTCTGCGCCCAGACCTGCACGTGGCGCTGCGTGTTTTTGATCCCGAGGTTGCCGACGGCATACAGGCCACCCTGGGCATCCCAGCCGCGTTTTCAGCGGCGGTGCTAGCCGCGCCAGCCTTCGTCGCGGCCGCTCTGGGCCGTTCGGCCACGGCCACGTTGCCCCACGAGCTACCGGGGGGCGCCTGAGGTCACACTCTCGATCGCCCTCCCTCCGACTGAGCAGGAAAGCACGGTGTCGGCGGTCTCCACCTCGGTCTCAGGCGCCCAGGCCGTACCGCTGGCCATCCTGCGGGCGGACGGCTCATGCCATCTCTCACCAGGGCCAGCCACGCCGATCCGCCCGGGCGATAGCCTGATTTTGGCGCATGTTCCCGTAGGTGAGCCCGGAGAGTAGACGCCCTGGGTACTACCAGATGGCCCGGCGCGCTATACTCCCTGACGAGGAGGCGGAACCCCTCGAACGATACGACGGGGAAAGGAGAAGCGGGTGGTCTGGAGGGATTTGGAGAGGGCAACCGAGGCGCTGGCCGCCCTCTCCGGCCGCCAGGGCACGCCCAAGGAGGAGGTCGGCCTGCACAGGGTGCGGGAGCTGTTGCGGCGGGTGGCTGACCCCCAGAGCGCCTTTCCGGCTATTCATGTGACCGGGAGCGCGGGCAAGGGGTCCACCAGTGTGATGGCCGCCTGTCTGTTGCGGGAAGCAGGCTATCGCACTGGCCTCTTCACGGGTCCCCACCTCAGCTCCTTTACCGAACGCATCGCCATAGATGGCCGAGAGATCACCCCGGAGGAGTGGCTGACCTACCAGAACCGCCTCTGGCCCGCTGTAGAGGGCATGGCCCAAGGGGCCATGGGCTGCCCCACGTTCTTCGAGACCCTGTGGGCAATGGCCTGCCTCTACTTTGCCGAGCGTGGGGTGGCCTGCGCGGTTGTCGAGGTAGGCCGTGGCGGACGCCGCGACGCCACCACGGCGAATGCGGCGCGGGTGGGCATCATCACAAATGTGAGCCTGGAGCACACCGAGCTGCTGGGGCACACGCTGGAAGCCATAGCCGCCCAGAAGGCGGGCATCATCAAGCCGGGCATGACGGTGGTCACGGCGGCCACACCCCCAGCGTTGGGGGTCATCGCCGCCGCCGCCCGCGACGCGACGGCGATGCTGTGCCGGGTGGCTGACGGCGCCGAGCCATCTAGCGCGCCGGTAACCTATGGCTGGGCCGATCAGGGACTGTGGGTGACCACCCCCCGGCATACCTACCAGGGGCTACATGTAGGCCTGCCAGGGCGTCACCAGGCGGCCAACGTGGCCTGTGCTATCGCTGGCGTCGAGGCCTGCTCCACCCTAGGCCTGGTGGTCAGTGCGAAGCAGGTGGCCGCCGGTCTGGCCAAGGCGCGACTACCGGGCCGTTTAGAGCTGGTGGTGGGCTCTCCCGATGTGCTGCTGGATACCGCACAGAGCGCCGCCGCCGTGGAGGCGCTGAGCGCGTTTGTGACCGGGAGCTATGCCGGCCGGCCGCTCACCCTGCTCGTGGCGGTGGTGTCGGACAAAGACCTCACCACGCGCGTCCCCCTGTTAGCTGGGCTGGCTTGTGCTGGGGTAGCGGGGACGCCGGGGCTGGTTGTGGTGACCGAGCCCCCCAGGGAGGGGCGTGGCGGCACGTCATCCGCCGTGGAGGCGCTGGCCCAGGCCGCGGGCGCCCACGTGGTTGTGCGGCGGGACTACAAGCGAGCGTTGGAGTTGGCCCGCACCGGCACGCCAGCAGGAGGCCTGCTCGTCGTAGCTGGCTCGACGTTCCTGGTGGGCGCGGTTCGCGCCCTCCTTATTATACCCAGGGCATAACCAGACGGCATGGTTGACGCTTCAATCTCTTTTGTATCATACACGAGGGCGTTGCGCTGTCTATGATCAGGGGGAAGCAGTCGGCGGGAGGCGGCGTCTCTCCTCGTCGGTGACAGAGCTATAGTAGCGCGCAATCAGTAGGCCGGACCCAGCGGGATAGCGAAGGGACATCGGAAAGTGACCAGTGTGGAAGGCCGGGCAGGCGGCGAGCAAGCAGGGCCAGGGGACAGAAGATCGGGTTTGTGCCGGATCTCACGATGCTCAAGTTCCCCTCACCCCTGTTTCGCCCGTACGCCGCTGGAGAGACGCCGCCCCAGCAGCCCTATATGCGGACGCTCCAGGAAGCGCCCTACGATCTGCAGCGCCGCATCCTGGTCGGCCTGGGCGTCGTCGCGGCAACGGACCGGCAGTGCAACGTCCCGCCCTCGTTTCAACACGCCATGGCGTCCTTGCTGGCCGCGCTGCTGCAGTGTCCGCGGGGAGCGCCCCTCCCCTTCAACCTGATTGAGATAGCAGTGCGTACGCTGCTCAAGCGCACCCCGTATACAGTCCTATGGCGCATTGAGTACCAGGGCCGCGCCGGCCATGATCGTTGGCCACTGTCACGCTATATCTACCGGGTGTTTCAGGATATGCGCCGCTTAACACGGCACCAGCGTGGCCTGACCTCCTGAGCAGTGGCCCCTCTCAGGCTACCGGGGGCCTGGCCGTGATGTCGTCCATGATCACGATATGCACCCGGCCAGGGCCATGCACACCACGCACGATCTGACCGGCAATGTCGCTGCTGCGGCTCGGGCCGGTTTGCAGGACCACCCCAGTGGGCAAGCGCACGGCAGCGGCCCACTGGCCCAACACGTGGCAGGCAGCGGCGAGGTCAGGGAGTACGCGGGAGAGCCGCAACACGGAGACATGGCAGGGCGGCAACAGCGGAGGCAGGCGCCCAACACCAGCGCCGGAGGTGACCATAATCGTGCCTGTATCGGCAATACCAAACACCGACCCAGTTACACCAGCCATTGCCCCTGCCGCAACCTCACGCAGCAAGCTGCGCCTCGCCGGGGTCACTAGAGCCTGTGGTGAGTCACGCCAGGCCAGCGAGGTGATCCCCCGGAGGGCCAAGGCCTGCTCAAGCTGATGCGTGTCAAGGGGCGCGGGGTCACTGAGCAGCGCCGTGCTGACACCCTGAGCGACTAACTGCTCGACAATAGCCGTGATCGCCTGCTCAGGCGAGGCAACCACCTGGGCCGTGCCGGCGACCTTCTCCAACTCGACGATGAAGCGCGCCGCCAACTGATGTGGCGTCGCGGGACCACCAGGCGCGCCAGCAGGGCCGGATATCGGCGGCGTCTGGTGGGCCCCCGACGGTAGGTGCGCTGGCTGAGGCGCACGGCGCAGGTTGTCGCGCACACGCGCCAGGAACTCAGCGCCCTCGGCACCGCCCGGCGCGGGGCGCGGCTCACCAACCTCGGGCGCCCCAGGGCGCGGCAGCGGGTCGCCGGTCTCGGCTGGGTGGACCGGTTCGCCCACTTCCGGGACGTGGGGCACGGCGTCGCCTGGTCCCGGGGTGGGTGATTGGGGCTGAGCACCGGTGGGTTCGAGTTCCGCCACGGCGGCGAGGTCCTGCTCTTGCTCACCGAAGAGGCGCGACCAGCGCTGATGGAACGGCTCACCGTGGGGCGTGGGGAAGTCGCGCTGTTGGGTCCAGCCAGCGCCAGGACCAGGCAACCGGCTGATCCAGGCGCCCTGGCCGACGACAGGTAGACCACCCAGCATGTGCAGGAGATGCCCACCCATGCGCGTGCTCCAGCGGAACGTGCCCGGGTGACTCCAGGCCTGGGCCAACAGGCGGAAAGCCAGGCCCTCAGAGGCAGGCGCCCTACCCTGGGCGACATCACGCTGACGATGCTTGATCAACAGGTCGTGGAGGGGGATACCCACCGGGCACGCCTCGGTGCAGGCGCCGCACAGCGATGAGGCGTAGGGCAGTTCCCTGGCCGCGTCGCCAAACAGCAGCGGGCTGAGCACCGCGCCGATGGGTCCAGGATACACCGTCCCATAGGCATGGCCGCCGATATTGCGGTAGATAGGGCAGACGTTGAGGCAGGCGCCACAGCGGATACAGCGCAGCACATCGGCAAACTCGGTACTCAGGATATCGGCGCGGCCATTGTCCAGGATGACCACATGGATCTCGTCGGGGCCATCGGGCTCGTCGGCGCGGCGCGGGCCAGTGATAAAGGTGTTGTAGGTGGTGATCCGCTGGCCGGTGCCGGCGGCGGGCAGCACCCGCAGCAAAACGGCCAGATCGGCCCAGGTGGGCGTTAAGCGCTCCATGCCCATTAGGGCAACGTGGATGCGCGGCAGCGTGGTGCAGAGGTCTACGTTGCCCTCGTTGCTGACGATAGCCAGCGTGCCGCTGTCAGCTACGGCGAAGTTCACCCCAGAGATCCCCATGTCGGCGGCCAGGAACTGTTCGCGCAGCACGACCCGAGCGGCCGCCATCAGCTGGGGCGGGTCCGGGGGCAGGTCACGACCAACCACCGAACTGAACAGGTCGGCAACCTGTCCGACAGTCTTGTGCAGCGCCGGGATAATGATATGCGAGGGCATCTCACCGGCCTGCTGGACAATGTATTCGCCCAGGTCAGTCTCCACGGCCTCTATACCCGCCGCGCCCAGGGCATGGTTTAGCTCGATCTCCTCGCTGATCATAGACTTGGACTTGGCCACGCGGCGCACACCGTTGCGCTGGGCCACATCCAGCACGTATCGGCGGGCCGCCGCGGCGTCACGGGCAAAATACACGTGCCCACCGTTGCGCTCGAACGCGGTGGCGAAGCGCTCCAGGTGGCCATCCAGTTCGGCTATGGCGCGGCGGCGGATCTCGCCGGCCTGGTGGCGCAGAGCAGCGAAGTCGTCCGAGGCCGCCGCCGCCGCGCCATAGCCGTTGGAGAGCCGCTCCGTGGCTACCCGCACGGCGCCTTGCAGCCGCTGATCGTTCAGCGCCTCGTGGACGCGCTGATGAAACGGCTCCTGAGCGGAGTGAGCAGTACCGTGATCGCCCTCGCGGCTGTTGATGTGGTGGGTTGCAGCCAGAGATTGAGCCGGGTCAACCCGGGGCTCACCTGGTCGGGTGGTCGGGTCCGCCGCGCTCACTGTGCCCTCCGCTCAAGCACCTGCGCCAGGTGCAGGCACTGCACATCAGCCATGCCAGCCCGGCGCAGTCCGCCGGCGATGTGCATCAAACAACCGGAGTCACAGCTAACCAGAGTACGTGCCCCAGTCTGGCGCACATCGGCTATCTTCTCGTCGAGCATAGCGCCCGAGATGTCGGGCATCTTGACCGCGAACGTGCCGCCAAACCCGCAGCAGAGGGCGGGGCGATCTAGCGGAGCAACGTCGCAGCCACGCACGTTAGCCAGCAGGCTCAGCGGCTCATCACGCACGTTCAGGCCGCGCAGCATGTGGCACGAGGTGTGGTACGTCACTCTACCAGGGTAGGTCGCCCCTACATCCTGTACACCGGCGACACGCACCAGGTACTCCGAAAACTCGAACATGCGGCCAGCCAGGTCCTCGGCCTCGGCCAGGGCCAGGGGATCATCACTGAAGAGATCAGCGTAATAGTGGCGCACCATAGCCGCGCATGAGCCGGAAGGGATGACCACCTGGCGCGCGCCGCGAAACGCGCGGATGGTCTGGCGGGCCATCCGCGCCGCTTCGGCGCGGTAGCCGGCGTTGTAGGCAGCCTGGCCACAGCAGGTCTGGCCGCCAGGATAAAACACGCGCGCGCCGACGCGCCGTAGAACGTGAACAACGGACTCCACGGCGTCGGGGAAGAGCGCATCACCCAGACATGTAGCGAACAGAGAAACGTCTCTTCTCATCATACCGTTATTGTACCCTGCGCTGCCGGGAGAGCGGAACTCGGCTGCCTGGCCGTGTGGCGGCCGGTGTGATACTAGGGCTGTGATAGACCATGCGGCCTCCACGGGCGACAAAGACCCTACCGCGGGGCTGTTTGTTCGCCGGATGTGGAGGCCGCATGGCGCATGGGTGGTCGTGACGGTAGCGATATCCGCGCGTGTCCCCCTAGCCTATCGCGCCTGTACTCTGCCTGGCTCAAGAGACATAGCTGACCAGGGGGCAGCGTAGGGGGCTAGGGGACGAGCGCCAGATCGGCCGGGGCAGCACTGGGCGAGGAGACGCTTTGCTCACGCCGTTGGTCACGTTCAGACCGGTTGGCGCGGGTCACAAAGTGTGTTTCGCAGCTTTGCGCCTTGGTAAGTTCCATGGCGAAGCGTACGGCTACATCCGGGTCGAAAGGCTGGCAGGAGCAGATATCAACGTCAAGCTCATGATACGGCGGCCACGCATGCAGCGAAATGTGACTCTGCGCGATGATGACGAAGCCAGACATACCGTTGTCTTCTTCGTCGGTGCATTCCCTGATATCGTAGAGATGCACGGGGGACACAGCGGTCATATTGATGCGGCCAGGAAGGTCACGCAGGAGGGTCTGCAAGGTCTCAGCGTCCTCAAGACGCTGGCTATCACAACCATAGAGTTCAAACATCAGGTGATACAGCACGTCAGGTGTCTCCTTCTTTGTACATAGCGTATTCTTCGCAGAGAACACGACGCTCGCCCGGCAGCGGGCAAACGTCGTCCCAGGAGGTCACCGGCAGCGTGTGCAGCCACCGACGGCCTCCGCATAGTAAGCCAGAGCTGTCCATAGACCCTTTCTTCAGGCTCAGCGCTACACGTGGGCAAACTCGGCCAGGATTGAGCCCACGAACTTCCAGTGTACCAGACTGAGGGGTACCGCACGGTGACGCCGTTCCGCTGACGTAATAGTGTGTAGGGGAGTCACTGGGCGCAGGACTTCCTTCAATGGATTGGTAGCGAGGGAAACAGGACTTCCTTCAATGGATTGGTAGAGGGAAAATAGAAGAGGAGGGACAGCGTGTTTAGCACGCTGTCCCTCCTGAGAGCCGGTTATGGCCCGGCGCTCCCCGCGAGCGCTACGGGAACTGCTAAGAGCCTTGCCTGGAAGAACCTTGCTCATGTCCGCGATCTCAGTCGCGGGCTGAGGATCAAAAAGCTATTCCTGGCCAAGCCTCACCTTGGGCGGCCGGTTAGATCATTCGCGCGCAGGTCCACTGGTAGGCTTGGCCCTGAGCGATCATGTAGGCAGCAACATTGGCGTTGCTGTAGGGATTCCACAGGGAACCACCCTCGCCAATACGGCCGGCATAGCTATAGTATGTGGACGGCATAAACTGGAACAGGCCAGAGGCCCCAGATGGGTTGTAGGCGCCCGGGTTCAGCGTGCTCTCACAGGTGGCCAGACGCACCAGATACCAATAGCTAACGTGCCAGCGCTGAGACGCCTGATAGATGGCGTCGTGGATGGTGTCGCCTCCAAAATGCGCGGGGGCGACCGTGACCCGTGGCGCCGCCGCCACAGGGGGCGTGGGATCGCCATTGGCCACATGGAGGGACAGAGGGCGGGCCGCTGAGTGGTGGAACCGGCCCAGTTGCCAGGCCTGGGCCAGGGCCCCGGCGCTCGCCCGCGCATGGGACAGGGCGGTGATAGACAGAAATCGCACCCCCGGACCGCTGGGGCGGGTGGTGAAGACGGCCTGGGCGGTCACACGTGAAGCTTGATCCGCGGTGGCACGTGTTGACAGCCTGGACGCGGCGGAACCGTGGACATGCGCGTGGCGCCGGGCGTGAGCGGAAGGGGTGGCCGCGCTGGTGGGGGCAGCGGTGGCTAGAAAGGCCAGGCCAAGCGCGAGTGCGCCGAGGGAGACGATGAGGCGTCCGCGATGGGACGCCTGGGGGGCTACCGTGCCCAGTGAGATCAAACGATTCTGCCGCATATTTTCCGTTCATCCTGCCAACGCCCAAACCCCTCCACTGTGATCCGTGCCTGTAACAGTGCGCCGCGTTCCTACCGCGGCCTGCGGGCGCCGTGAAGAGAGCGGGTCCTGGCCTGCTGGCTGTCCCACGCGCCCTGCCAGGGACGCCGTGGAGACCTGGGCCAACCTATGCCCTTTATAACCCGACTGACCTCCCGCACGCCATGCTTGGGGAGCAGATGGCGGGACAGGGGCTTCTTCGCGGCAACGGTGGGGTTCCGTCTAAATTTGAGAGGCGTATGGTCCGCGCTACAGACGCGAGATCCACCCATACCTCCTCCCGGCCTGACGGGGGACGTTGGCTGTGGCTCCTTTCCGTGTACTCCAATGTGTCACTGCTCCCCCTACTCAACCTCCATGGCTGTGTTAGGGGAGCCGTGTGGGCCTGAAAACGACCCTTGCGGCCCAGTATGCCAGCCCAAACCGCATTCGGGTATAGGAAATATGGGCTATTCATCTAGAGGATCACTGGCTGTTCTAGGGGCACTGTTGCGGGCAAGGCGCCTACCAGGGCAAGGAACCGCTAGATAGAGGCTATACAATGGGGTGATATGCTCGCATGCGCGGCGTAGCGCGGGAGAGCGGAAAGGACACCAAGAAGAGATGCATGGTAGTTTGGAGAGCCTGTTCAGCTTGCACGGCAAAGTAGCCCTGGTGACCGGCGCATCGCGGGGCCTGGGTGTGGTGTTCGCCCGTGGTCTGGCCAAGGCAGGGGCCGACCTCATGTTGGTCGCGCGGAGCAGCGCGGACCTGGAGGCGGTGGCCGACGAACTGCGGGCCTACGGCGGTGGGGTGCGGCACGTCGTGGCCGACCTGACCCAGGAAAGCGAGGTGGAGAGGCTGATCAGCACAACGTTGCACGACTATGGCAGGCTGGACATCCTGGTCAACAATGCGGGCATCTCAGCTCTGGCCCCAGCCGAGGAGATGACTGGGGAACAATGGCACACAGTAATGGAGACCAATGTGACGGCGTGCTTTCAGTGCGCCCGCCACGCCGCGCGGCACATGCTGGAGCGCGGCTCAGGCAAGATCATCAACGTCGCCTCAATGTACGGCAAAGTGGCGTCCAGCGAGGGCAAGCAGGCCTCCTATATCACGTCGAAATGGGCGCTGCATGGGTTGACCGAGCAGCTAGCCGTGGAGTGGGCCCCCCACGGACTACATGTGACGGCTGTCTCGCCAGGCTACTTCCCCACGGCGCAGAGCGCCTGGGCCTTCGAGCAAGACCCAGCGCTGGGTGATCGGCTAATCGCTCGGGTGCCAATGGGCCGCCTGGGCCGGCCTGAAGACTTGGAAGGGGCCATCATCTTTCTGGCGTCAGCCGCCTCAGACTACATGAACGGCTCGGCTTTGATCCTGGATGGGGGCTATCTCTGCTGGTGAACAAGCGCCGGCCGGTACGCGCCACAGTAGGGTGAGGCCAGTACGCCGGTGGCTCGGGGCCGCCGGCAGTGAGCCGGCGGGCCGCCGCTGATGATCCAGCTCCGCTCAGAGCGGCAGGCCCCAGAGGGCATACCAGCGGTCAAGCTCCTTCTCAATGGGCAGTTCCTTCTCCATAACGGAGAGCAGGCGCAACTCATAAGGGTTGTCGCGCGAGTTGTCGCCGCCCACTGGCGCGCCAGGACGCGGCACAAAGGGGTAGTAGCGGCCGCGCTTGAAGTTGTAGACCCAGTACACCGTGCGTTCACGCCCTCCACTCTCCACCGCGCTCTGATCGAGGAAGCGAAACACGGCGGCCAGGAGCTGCTCACCAAAACCCTGAGAACGCAGCTCTTCGGTCACCATGTGCGCGGCGGTGACCGTATCCTCGAAGGTTTGCGTGGAGACGATGAACCACTGGAAGCCGTACTCATCCTCAAAACCGGTCACCTGAGACGCCGAGTCGTGCGCCCGCACTTTAAGTAGCGCGGTCAGGTTATCGCGCGCCTCGGCAAAGCGCGCCGAGCCAACCGACTTGAAGCAGATAGCGGCCTGATTGGCTGGCTTGAGGCGCAGCGAGACTTCCAGCGTGATTTGCGCGGTGGAGATAGCGAAGAGGCCCTCAGTACGCAGTGGGGTGGGGCGGCTCCGGCCAAAGAGGGCGTTGAGAAAGCCCATGATCTTACACGGTCTCCATGCTCTGCTCCATGGCGCGCAAGCGCTCCAACCGATGCTCCAGCGAGGGATGGGTGGAGAACAGCTCGGAGATGGCGGCGCGGCCCACCGCGGGCATGATGTAGAAGGCGCTCATGGCCTGAGCCTGGCGCAGATCCCCGCTAGGGATGCGGCGCATGCGCCCCTCAATCTTGAGCAAGGCGGAGGCCAGGTGAGATGGCGATCCGGTGAGGATAGCCGCGCCACGGTCCGCCGCGTACTCACGGTAGCGCGACAGGGTGCGCAGGAGCACAAAGCTGACCGCCCACACAACCACTGAGACGAGGTAGACCATGGCGATGGAGTTACCACCATCCCGCCGATCACGGTCGTCACCGCCGAAGCCGAACCACATACCCATCTGCACAATGTAGGACGCCATTGTGGCAAACAGGCTGGCAAACGTAATCACGGTCATGTCGCGGTTCTTGACGTGGGCTAGCTCGTGGGCCAGCACAGCCTCCACCTCAGGCCGGTCCAGCGTGTCCATCAGGCCACGGGTGACGCAGACAGTCGCTTTCTTGGGGCTACGTCCAGTGGCGAACGCATTGGGCATCGCCGAGTCCATCATGGCCACGCGCGGCTTGGGCAGATCAGCCAGCTGACACAGCCGCTCAATGATGCCGTGCAACTCAGGGGCCTGAGCGGCGCTTACCTCATGGGCGCCGGTGGACAGCAGAACCAGCTTATCAGAGCCAAAATACTGAAAGAGCGCCATGCCCACGCCGAACAGCCCTACAATGAGCAAGCTGCTGGTGGTACGTAGCAAGAAGGCCATAAAGGCAAGATAGAGGGCGGCCAGCAGAAACATGGTAAAGCCCATGCGCAGGGTCAGGCCGGTATCCCTGCCATACCAGGCACGTCGGGTTGACATAGTCTATGTCCCCTCCTCGGGAAGTCACAGGTAGTGGTTTGGTCATCCGGGGGATCTACCACACAACGTGATACCGGATACCTCCATTATAAAGCGGACCGCGCATAGAGTCTGGGGCCATGGTCCGCCACAACATAGTGAAGGGTAGTCGTGTAGCACTCATCACATGAGGGGTTGGCCCCCTAGAGCCGGGCTGCGCGGGGGACGCCCCAACACGGATCCCTCACGGCAGCTCTCAGAGCGGGGTAGGGCAGTCATGGCCTGCTGGCGTGGAGCAGTTCCCGCGTGTCGTGTGGCGCTGGGAACTTTTGCCCGGGTCAGTATTCTGCTACAGTGCGTGTGGTGCGCCATTTAACCGAGCTATGTGTTGCTCTGAGAGCCGCACTTGGCGCTAGTGTGAGGGTGCGACGGCATGCGTCAGCACGCGGCACGTGCTGAGGTGTGAAGCCCGTCAGTCAAGGG
>JAABUM010000489.1_pt1 | contig 69399 bp, 125 predicted proteins | sample 5559161 | NCBI WGS metagenome assembly JAABUM01 (sample SAMN10711868, study PRJNA513369) | rock metagenome | isolation source: Antarctica rocks | place: Antarctica: Victoria Land, Siegfried Peak nord
AGGGCGACGCTTTCGTTGAGAAACGACGTTCGTGTACTCTAGTTATTGGCTGTGGCAAAGGGTTCAAGGGGGTTTTACAGGGTTTTGGGTTGCAACCCACCTCCGACAGGCTGGCGGCCGTGGGCAGGTCGGCGTGCTGCATGATGGTGGCCAGCGCCGATTGCGTCACCGCCCCCATCTGCAGCTGCGGGCTGCCGGCCGCCGTGGCCGCCGCCGCCGCGATGCGCGCGCGGATAGCCCTCGCAGCAGGGCCGGCCCGCCGCCGGGCGCGGGAGGCCCGCCATGCCGCCTGCACGCCAGGCGCATGCGAATAATCGATTATCAAGTAGTTGAAATTCTCATGTTTAAGTGTGGTGCGCGGAACACACTCGTCTTGTTTGTGTCTGTTTGTACGTCCACTTCTTTTGCCGGAGCAGAGCTGGCCCGCCAGGTCGCCTGGTTTGTGGCACACGGTGCTTTGAGTCGCATACACCCCAGCTCCGCCTTGGCGCCCACGGAGGCAGACACGCGTGCAGTGCACTGCTCACCTGGATGCATGTGGCGGCTGCCGCGGCGCGTGCCAGGGCGCGGCGCGCCAGCAGGCCCCGCACGGTGCGCTGGATGGTGCAGGCCGCCGCCGCCCGCCGCTGGAACTGCGGCCGCCAGCGCTGCTGTATGATGGGCGCGGCCCACCTGCATTCGCCAGACCCTCGAACTCAGCACCAGAGGTCGGCAGCGCAGGAGCGATGGTGCTAGGCTGTACAGTATTGACTGCATGAGAAACTGCCATGTGGCCGCCAGAGCCATGCTGGCAACCCCTTTCATCCCTGGTACCGGTGTCAAGCTTTGCTGCCTGCTGATGCCAGAGGTGCTTTCATTCTCGCTTGCTGCAACTGAAAAGCTTGAGGAACCATAGCAGGGACTCTTCTCTCATCAGTTCCAACAGAAAGATTGCTAGAAAAGCGCGCCTCAGGGCCAGGAAGTGGGCGCGATCGCGGAACGCTGCGGCCCACGGCGCGATGACCGCCATGGCCGCCTGCCGCATATGCTCCTCCATCGCCGTTTCCGCCGCCGCTTGCACCCGCAGCCGCGCCGCCGCCTGCCGCGCCAGCCAGCCGCGGGCGGCCGCCTGCAGGCGCAGCGCAGCCGCCGTCTGCCGCGCGTAGCGCCGGGCGGCGCGGCTGAACTCGCGCACCGCACGCTGCACCATCAACGCCGCAGCATACCTGCAGCCATTTCGGATAGTAGGAATTATGAATAATTGGAGTTTCAATACACCTCATAAATCGTACTGATGTTTCTGTAATGATGCGTCCGTAACAACATTTATTGTTTCTAGAACCGGTGCTGTGTCCGAGCTCTCAGTACTGAAGCTCCCAGTGCCAATGCCCTGGTCACCAGCGCAGGCGCAGATGCGAGCAGCAACAGTCGGTGCATGGCGGCCGGAACGAGTCCCAGGCCAGACAACCGGGCACGTGCTGGAGCTTGCAGGCACCTGGGCACCACCACAAGCAGGAAACTTAAGAACCGACATTATCAAAGTTTATGTCTGATTCGGAGGGAGGATTGCCTGCGGCGCACGAGGCGGCCGCGCATGTGCGCCTGGATGACGACGACGGCCGCATGCTGCGCGGCCGCCTGCCGCCGCGCCAGCCAGCCGCGCGCGTGCCGCTGCAGCGTGGCGGCGGCCGCGACACGACGCGCCGCCCGGCGGGCGAGCGCCTCGCGCAAAGCCGCCTGCACCACAAGCGCCGCCGCCCGCTGCCGCCGGAATGCACGCCGGCAGCTGTGCATGCGCGCTGCTGCCTGGATCTGTGCGGTTAGAGAGAGATGTCAGAACGATGGCCCAAGGCAGGGCTGGCACTGATGTCGTCAAGTGGATCAGAAGAAAGGTGGTGCAGCCTCGCAGTGTTGCCAGAGCAACCAACCTTGCCTCCAAGGCGGCCGATGTTCCAGCATGCGCACCTGGACGGCCGCCCAGCGGATGGCGAGGTAGCTGCGCCGCTGCACAGCCCACCGCCACGCCGCCTGCACGGCCGTCGCCGCCGCGCGCTGTGTCGCCAGCTGCTGCCGGGCGGCTCGGCCCGTCGTGAGAGCCCGCCACGCCGCCTGGATGGTGGCTGCCGCCGCACGCTGGCGCTGGAAGGCGAGCTGTGCGCCGAACATGCGGGCCGCTGCCTGAATCTGTGTGCGGAGACAGATACCATTGTTCAGTCCCACAGCATCCAATGCGAGCAGCCCAAATCAGCCAGAGCCAATAGTGCAGGCCTGAGCACGGAGCCGGGCTCGGAGAGAGAGGTGCGGTTGGCAACAGGTGCACGAGTCTACGCCCTCAGCTTGGCTTGCAGTCACAAAAGCACCACCTGAATGGCCGCTGCGCGGGTGACGAGGAACGCCCGTCGCTGGGATGCGCCCCGCCACGCGGTCTGCACGACCGTCGCCGCCGTGTGCTGTGCGGCGAGCGCCCGCCGGGCGGCGCGGCCGCGCCATAGCCGCTGCGCCGTGATGGCTGCGCGCAGTGCTGCGACGTGCCGCCTGCCTGCCCTGCCACGCCAGTGTGCCTGCACAGCAGGAGAACTTGGATTTGGAAGAGGATATGAATCTTCGTGACAATAGACATCCACGTGAAAGGTGCCAGGGAGCGATGCCATGGTTGGAGCAAGGCCGCAACATAAACGGATCCTGCATTACAAGGCAGAGCGCCATGTTGACTGGCAAGAGCAGACAAGTGTGAGTTTCGTCCATTGAAAGGACTCTCGCTATTCGCGCCTGCAGCACGATGGCGGCCTCGCGTAGATCCAGGAAGGCTGCGCGCTGCGCCCAGCCCCTTGCAGCCGCCTGCAAGGCGATTGAAGCACCACGCAGCTGCAGGTACTGCCGCCGCCCTGCCGCTCGCCGCCATGCGGCCTGCAGCGTCACCATCGCCGCGCGCCGCGCTGCGAGCTGCCGCCTGACGACGCCTCCCCGCCACATCGATTGCACCACTATGGTTGCGCCACGAAGCCGCGAGTGCGCCGCCTGCACCGCCCGCCGCCGCGCCAGCGCCTGACACTGGACAGCATTCGCCCGCAGGCGGAGGAAGGCCCGCCGCTGAGCCGCCATACGCCACGCCGCCTGGATGCGGACGGCGGCGCTGGCCACGGCCGTGAGGGAGCGCCGAGCGGCGGCGCCCCGCCAGGCGGCCTGGATGCCGACGGCGGCTTGCCGCTCGCGCAGGAACCGCCGCCGCTGTGCAGAGCCGCGGGCTGCTGCCTGCGGGAAGAGAACGCACCGCAGTCTGTGCAAAGCTAAAGGAGGGCTCGACAAGCGACCTGCTGCAGATGCACCGGCGCCTGGCTGTCAAACAAGCACAGCGGCTGTGACTGACTCTCTTGTAGTGACTGACAGTTTTCGAGCGCAAGGGAGCCACTGGCGTTTGCATACCTGGATGACGACGCATGCAGCAAGAGTCCGCTGCAGCGCCAGCCGGGCCGAGTGCATGTGCCATGCTGACTGGATCGCTGTGGCCGCCTGACAGGCCGTTGCCAGCTGCCGTCGGGCCGCGGCGCCGCGGGCAAAGGCCTGCACCAGCACCGCTGCCGCACGGACCTGCAGGCAGGTACAAGGGAATGATTGAACGTTATTATGTGGATTTAGCTAAATCACTGATTCCTCGCCAAGATGCTGCAACCAACCCTGAGTCATAAGATCAATGGCAATTGAAGAATCGTTGCAGAAGACATGGTGGAGTTCACATCATAAAGATGTCGCACAGCCTCGTCGAGCGGGACAAACAGTTGGCCATTGTGGTGATTACCTGCAGGAAGCGCCTGCGGCACGCGGTCGAGCGCACTGCTGCCTGAATGCACACAGCGGCTCGCAGGTGCACAGCAAAGGCTGCCCGCTGCACCTTGCTCCTCCAGTGCGCCTGCACTCACAGCAGCAGCAATGCAGTTGATGTCAGGGATTGAACGTTGGACAATATGCGGTCTAGAACACCAGTATTACTGAAAAGGCACTGCAATCCTGCCGTAGCATATCGGGTTTGCTAAACTGAGCTCATGGCGACAGCTGTAGCTACCTGCACGAGCGTGGCCGCGGCGTGCTGCGCTGCCAGCCGCCGTCGAGCCGCGGCGCCCCGTGTGGCCGCCTGCGCCAGCAGCACCACCGAGCGCAGCCGCAGGAAGGCCTGCCGCTGGCTGCGGCCCCGCCACGCCGCCTGCAGCGCCACCGCCGCGACGCGCTGCCGGCGGGAGGCCTGCCGCACCGCAGCGCCGCGAGCAGCCGCCTGGATCGCTACTGCCGCAGTGCGCTGCGCCGCCAGCCGCCGCCGCGCGGCGTGGCCCCGCCACCCCGCCTGCAGCGCGAGGGCTGCCCGGTGTTGCCGCAGCTCCGCCCGGACTGCGGCGCCGCGCCACGCCGCCTGCAGCCGCACTGCCGCCGAGCGAGCCCGCTGCAGCGATCGGCGGGCGGCCGCGCCGCGGGTCGCCGCCTGGATGCGGACCGCCGCGACGGACTGCCGTGCCAGCCGCAGGCGCGCCAGCAAACCCCGCACGGCCGCCTGGATGGTCTGCGCTGCCGCCCACTGCGCCGCGAGCGCCATGCGCACGACGTAGCCGCGGTAGCTGCGCTGGACGGTCGTCGCCGCCTTCGTATTGCACGTCACCGGCTAGTCATCAGTTAGCAAGCTTGCAGACATGACTGGTCCGAAAAGTGTGCTGCTGCACAGCAGCGACAGTCAAGTGCGTCATGATGCCGATTGAACCTGATGCGAATCGAGATGAGCTTTGACAGGGCGCCAAAGGCCCTGTATGTGCGCTCTTCGACACTGGGCAGCACCTGCTGCCGGCGGGCGTGCAGCCGCTGGCGGCAGCCGCGCCATGCGGCCTGGATGCAGACGGCCGCCGACCGCGCCGCCAGGAAAGATGCCCGCTGCCGCCGCCCGCGCGCCGCCGCCTGCAGCGCCACGGCCGCGGCGCGCAGCTGCAGGAAGGAGCGCCGCGCTGCGGCGCCCCGCCGCAGCGCCTGCACCGCAACCGCCGCCCGCGCTTGCCTGGCCTCCAGCCTGCGATTTCACAGCAGGCAGCTGGTCATGCACATGTCATGCACACCCAAGTCGAAGTGTGTTGCTAGGAAACAAAGGACAGGTCGTCGGTGGTGAGCGAGTGGGGAAGCATGCAGACGCATGTTGTGCCACGTGCGGCTGCCCACCTGGCGACTGTCGAGATGAGGAGACGACAGGCATGTGGACAAGACGCCACAAGGGTGCTGGAGCCGACGGAAAAGAAGGAAATAGAAGGCGAAGAAACACGAAAGCAAGGCAGCTGATCAGGGACGCAGTCGCACCTGGAGGCCTTGAGCTGGCGGGCGCGCAGCAGGCCCATTGCCAGGATGGGCGGCAGGATGCGCTTGTTCATCACCCATTCCCGCGCCTGCCGGCCCCGCCACGCCGCCTGGATCGCGATGCAACACAACGTGACGTTTCTGTGAATCAGACCTGTCTACATTGTATGGGCAGCAGCATCCACCTCGGTCAAACATGCACTGCTGCAACAAGTGCATCCATGCGCAGACGATTGTGATCGCCAATCAAGGCTGTCTCGGGACTGGTGAAGGATAGAAAGCTGCAGCCATCAACAGTGGTTAGCAGCGGCCGCACCTGAATGGTGACGGCAGCAGACTTCATACGCAGGAAGCCGGCCCGCGCGGGGCGGCCCCGCCACGCTGCCTGCAGCGCCGTCACGGCGGCGACGCCGCGGCGGATGGCCGCCAGGGAGGCCGCCAGGGCTCGGCGGTCCAGCATCCGCCTGGCGGCGGCCTGCAGCACCCGTGCTGCCGTCGCCCACTGCGCCCGCCTCTCCCGCATGTACGCTGCGGCACAGAGCATGCGGAGAGTGACTGGGACTGTCGGAAGCGTCAGCAGCTGCACGAACGAGGACAAGCGTGGCTGTGCAGATCCCGCCAGAGGGCACGCAGGGATTCAGCCATCCACCCCTCTCTGGAAACTGCGCACCCCTGTGCGGATTCACGTTTTTTCCCGACGAAAACAGATTTCGATGGGGGTGTTCAAGGGGGTGCTCAAAGAGGGTGTTCAAGGGGGTGCTCAAAGAGGGTGTTCAAAGGGGTTCAGATTCTCGAGAGTGGGTGGGCGCACCAGGCTTGCAGGCGGCACGGCGCTTAGTTGCGCGCTGCAGGCAGAAGGCTCCCCGAGCGTCCGCCGCATGCGCCAGCAGCAGCGCCGCCAGGTGCGCTGTGAACAGCACCTGCACCACCACAAGCAAAGGTGAATCATTCGAAAGTATTAGCCTGAAAACTGTCTTTCACGTGCGCCAAAGGCAGCGCCGTCAGGTGCGTCGTGGACAGCACCTGCGGCCCGGCCACAAACAGCCTATTAGGGTTCACAACCTTTGAATCCGCAGCCGCTGATCAACCCATGTTGCATCAAGTTGCTGTGTGAGCAGCCACGTAAGAGCAGGTGTCGAGGCGCCAGCATGTCGTCGCAGGTCTTGGCAAAACATGAGAGCATGGTAAAGATGACAAAACTTCCCACTCGGATCAACAGGGAAGTATGTTTGCGAGGTAAACCATCGCGCCGGGTCGGGGCCAAAGTCGGCAAATGCGGCGGAGGACACCACCTCCCACAGACAGGTCTCGCTTGATGAAGTCGGACTGGAACATGTAACGAATTTAGCACATCAGGCAAGGCGCACCATCGCGCGGCGGTCGGGGCCAAAATCGGCGAAGGCGGCAGGAGAGACCATCTCTGGCAGCGGTCCCAGCGCTGATGCCTTGGCCTGCGCCAGCTCGAAGTTGCGGCGCACGCCATCCCTGCAGATGGACTCGCTGGCATCAGTTTTCGAAGAGTCTCAGAAGGCGACCGCTTCAGGTACAGGCTCCGGCAACGGTGGGATTGTCCAGGGACACAGGCGTGCTGCTGCACATCTGCGGTCAGATGTAGAGGTGGAAGTGACTACCTGTGACTGTGCGCTTCGTCGTCCTCGATGCGCCCGCTTGCCTCATACACCACCATCCAGCCTGCAGGCAGCACAGCCCAGGATGTAGTTGGGGTCATGCACTTGTGGTTTGCCATGGCAGGAGCTAGCTGTCCAATGCTTGCGACATGAGAAAGGCTGCACACCTGTCTGCGTGGCAGCTTGAACGCCACCCTCGTGCTGCGCGATGGCAACTCCGGCGTCCGCACAGCCGCCCGGCGCGTAGATTGAGCTAACCGGCAGCAGCGCCGGCGCATAGTAATTGACCTGCAGTGGGCAGCTCGGATCAGCCGAACGAGGTTGTGTGCCTGTATTTGTTCTACAGTTGAGGTGCTGACTCGAAGACAGCAGGCACTGTGGCGGACAGCGCAGGATATCACACACGCTAAGCCCTTGCGGCAGGAGCCTGGAGTCGTCATGCTGGTTTTCGGACAACCGCACCAGCAGGCACAGGACGCGGCCGTCTGCGAAGGATGTGCTGAAGTCGGAGACCGCCACGTTGTACAGCCCGCACACCGCCTGCATGGGCACAGCACTGTACCTCAGCTGGCACCCCACATGGCTTCCAAGAGCTCTCTACCTCACATTATCGAATAGAGCATGTCATGTGTGGCGGCTGCTGCAAGTGCTGGGCGGAGGGCAAGGCGGAAGTGGCCTTCCTGGCGACTCCGCCGCCCCAACTCACCAAATGCACATGCACAGGAACGCGCCTGGGCCCAGGCGAGCAGCGCCGCGACATGCGCCTCGCCGCCGGACAGCGTCGCCGCGTCGATGTGCGGCGGCTGCACCCGGCGCCGCATGAGGCGCGAGCTGCGGGCCGCCACACGCGCCACCTCCATTTTCAGGCTGGCCGCCGGCACCAGCCGTGGAACCTGCGGCATATGCGCAGCAATCCTGATTGCGGCAGCCTTGGTTGACTGAGGTCTCTTCCACAGCATCGAACCTGTTGCCCAGCAAAGCTGTGGCACTGTGCACCAAGCCAGCTGGCGTCGGCCAGATGCCCTGAAATGTCTGTGAAGTGGGGCAGCTGCATGAATTATGCTGTCCTGCCAGCTCTCCAAAGTCCAAACATATGCACCCACCTCGAACTGGATGGCTGTCGCCCAAAGCAGTGCCAGCGTCGCCGCCTGGTTGCCGTTGGTGACGTGCTCCGGCCGGATGCTCATCGTGTGCCCGTCCATCGCCTCCACCATCTGCACAGCAAGGTGGACAGCAATGTGGACATCAGCCACATGTGTGGTCACACGCATCGGAACCTCCCAGCACGGCTTCGCCTGTCATTGCACTACGTGCCAGCAGTCTGATCATTGCAGTGCGACTGGGTGACACAATGATGGAGACGCACTCCTGATGCAGAAAAAGGGTTTGGGTATGGGTCCTTACGGTGAGATCGAGGCCGGCCGCGGACAGCTGATCCAGCGCCAACCGCACATTGGCGACGCACACCGCGTGACTCTGCCGCCCCGCCTGCAGCTTGGCCCTGAGCACCGTCGGCGTGTCTGCAGCATCAAGCAAAAACACCAAGGTTGGCTTGCGTCAACGACAGTAGCAACTAAGACAGCAAAACCAACAAGCTAGGCCAGCCAAGGTGGCTTGTGTCAAGACAGTACTGCCAGGGGCAGTGCTAGTAGTGACTAAGACTGCAGAAACCACTACACATTGCTGGAAGGAGAAATATTGCACTGTCAAACACTCTGGGCACAAGTACGGTTTGCATGTAGGCTGTCAGTTGCGAAGAGGCCGGCAGCCACTGAAGCCAGGTCGGAGCTCCAGTTTTGAATTGCTGTAGACTTGGCGAAGCCGCACCGGTCAGCTTCTCGGCGAGCTTGCATAGGCGCAGGCCGTCGCACAGGTCGCCTGCCAGTCTATACACCGCAAAATCGTACTCGTGCAGCGGGCTCTGCTCGTGGGCCAGCCGGTAGGCGCAGTGCCGCAGGTGGTGCAGGATGTTGCCCTCGCCGCGCAGCCCCGTGCCAAACAGCGTGCCCACCACCTGCGCATGGAAAGCAGCAGAGCTCGGGTGCAGCTGAGGGGCGCAGCTGAGAGGTACAGCCCAAAGTCTGACCCGCCACTGCAGCTGCCGTGCTGTTGTGCTGGAAGGCTGCGCAGCTGCATGTCCAACAACGAGCCCACCACCTGCACTGGGGCCCGCGTGCGGAAAGCATATCTGTAGTCGTGCGGCAGCCGGTTTGGTGCAGCTAACAGCTTGAGCCACTGTCCAGATGTGGTCTTCCCTCCTTGTAGAAGAGTGCAGAGCTGTACGCAAACCGGACTGAGAAGAGGAACATGCAGTATCACCTCGGCGGAGGACTTGAGCTTGGCGTCGAGGCGGAAGAGCAGCGGCGTGGCGTCGGTGAGCACGCCTGGGCGCTGCGCCGCGCAGTCCAGCAGCAGCACCAGCAGCAGGCACCGCCGCAGCACCAGCTTCTGCAGCGCGCCCTGTCAAAAGGCACAGCAGGGAGGATATTAGAACTGGTTTGTCAGCCCTTATTGCTAGGTATGAGCACTCCAGCATCAGCACAAGCAGCAAGTCCGTGGAAAAGTCATGGGAGGGTTCACGGTCGCCGCTAGAAGCGCCGTCATAAGCTCAGATGCACAGGGCGCACTCTTAGGACAAAGTCGCCCTGCTGCCGCGCGCCCAGCGAGTACTGCACAGTTCACTCGTTGGCCAAGAGGAGCCATAGAGGAGCAAAGGCGGCTTCTATGAACCCTGGAAGAGTCCGGCGTGACGCACCCCGTACTGCTGGTCGTGCAGGCCCCGGCCGCCGCGGGAGCGCGCATGCTCCGCCGCCAGCGCCGGGTCCTTGAAGAAGCAGTCCCGCATGAACGCCGCCATGTCCTTCTCCGCGTTGCCTGCGTATTGCAGCACAGCATGAACCAGGCTGCAATCGACCAGGCTGTGGCGCACCAGAGCTGTGATCATGTGATCCATCGAACTGGCGACAGCTCATGGCTCAGAAGCGTTGGCATCTCACACACGAAGCGTTCAGTGATGCTGACATGAACTCTGAAACACATTCTCAGATTGCTACTCCAGAGGCACGGGGGGTTGAGCGCGGCGCACCAGTGGTGGCGGGAACCTTGCTGCCGACAACGGCCTCGACAGCGAGGCGTAGCCAGTGCAGGTGGTAGCTGCCCAGCGCCCGGGTGGCCCGCTCCCTGAACTTTACATCGCTCAGCGCGTCCTCCTGCAGCAGTTCGTCCCAGCACAGATGACAAAGGCGCCGAAAGGTTGGTCTGGTAGCAATGGCACTCTGAAAACCATTCAAAGTTCGTGCTTCATGTGACCTTTTTGAAGAACCGGGCTGGCCACGTCGCTTTCCGCTGACCCAGTGTGTTCATTCGTCACTTGGCATCGACATCTGAACGTTGATGCTGTGCAGGCGGGCACCTCGAGGCTGAGGTGGCCGTCACGGATGCGGCGCTCCACGGACGTCATGGCCCTGATCAACGGCTCGTCCTTGGAAAACAGCCGCCACAGCGCGATGCGCGTCGCCACCTATGTCAGCAGATAGGATTTATGTTTATCTGGCTAGCCCAAGCTCAATACCTGAGTGAACAACCAAGCCTTGTGTGTGATAGTTGTTCAAAAAACAGTGGACTCGATCATAGAAAAGCAGCCAGTCGCATGAGAGCCTGCAGGAGATTCTTTGAGGGATGGTCGCACCAGCGTGGAGCCGCTCATGCCGGCCGCCTCGCGGGCGGTGGCCGTCGCATGCACCGGCATCAGCACCCGGTTCAGCCACGCGGTGAAGGCCACCTCCTGCTTCTGCATCCACAGCCTGTGCAGCAGCAACACCCAAGATTTCGAAAAGCCGTGGTCTTCAACTTGCTGGTGGCCAAGTTCTGTTATCTGGAGTGCATCAGACCAGATGACACCACATGTGCAGTTCGTTTGAAAGCTCTCTCTGTCCAATGCATGGTGCACAGGAAGCATGCAGGATCGTTCAGGAGCAATGCAGTGCTAAGGAATCTGCAGACCCAAAAAGCGCACTGGCTGTGGTAAGCGGTCACGCTGAGCTGCGAGCGGCTGGGCAGCGCCGCTGGGGATGCAGCACCGCGAGCAGACGCCAACGACATCCGCCGGTCAGCCGCCACGCGCCGCAGCACTGACGAGGGCGGCGGCCGGGCTGCGCCAGTGGCCCTGCGGCGCCGCCGCACCGTGACCTTGCTGACATCGGGCGACTGGGCGGCCTCGCCGGCGGAGGGCGCAGCCGCGGCACTTGCCATCGGCTCGGCAGCTGGTGCTGGGGCTGGGCCCGCCGCCGCGGCTGCCGCGCTCTGCCGGAGCTCTGCCGCCGCATCTGAGCCGTCGATCTGCTCGATGGGGGACGCCGCGACGAGGCTGGGCGGCGCCACCTGCGCCCGCACCTCCGGGAGCTGTGGCGCCTCCACCGGTGCGCGGCGCTCGCCAATGGGAGTGGGCACGCCATCAATATTCTGCCGCTTGGCTGGCTGCTGCACCTCCACCTCCGCGGCGCTGAGGTCCACGAGCGGGCTGAGCGGCGGCCGGGCCTGCTGCTGCAGCCGCACTGGCGGCCCGCTGATCAGGGACCTGCCTCGCTTGCGGCCGAGGCAGCTCCTGGGCCGCTGGAAGGCCTCAGCCGCTGATAAGCGGGCAGATTGAGCGCCACTGAGGCGGCTGTGCCCCGGCGCCGCGGCGTCTGTGTCGCACGCGGCCACTGAGGCGCCATCGTTCTCGTCCTGAAACACCTGCAGGGCCGGTGAGTCAGACAGGCGGAGCCGCCGCACGCAGGGATCGCGCTCCGCAGGCTGCGGCGTTGCCTGCTGCAGGACCGCTTTGCCGCTGCTGCGGGGCTGCAGGGGGCTGGCCCGGCCGTTCTTGACATCTGACAGGAGCCTTTTCGTGCCGAAGGCCTGCCCGCCCGCGAGCTGCTGCACCCGCTTGGCTGTCAGCGGCGTGCCTCGCTTGGCAAAGCTGATGCACTTCAAGCCGTCCACGGGCGTGTTCTCATCCCGCGCCGTGTCCAGCCGCATGGCGAAGGCTTGCCTCGTGTCAGCCATCTCTCTCAACGGCTACACCTTTTAATTGCTGCGCTGCGGAGTTCCCAATCGCATGCCGTCCCTGCTGCTGCACCACGCTTGCCTCCCGTGAGGTCAAGCGAGACGGGCTTAATGTGCAAACTTGTAGCTCTTGGTGCATCGCCAGCTGCGAGCTGCGACTGTGGGATTCAAATCAGATTAGGGTCGAAATTAGGCAGCTTGGTACATTCCTTTGCGTTTCTTAGGGTTTGCAACAGTACCAATGGCAAAATAAGCGTTTACCTATTTAGCTAAATTCACAGGGAAAAGACGGCGACTAGAAGCAAAGCAGGACGTGTCGCGTTCAAAAATGTTCAGCAGATGCAAAGGTTGAGCTAGACCTGTGAACGGCCTGCCACACAGCATAGACGACAAACATGGTCCATGGCGCGTGCCGCCGCTTTTTTACCCAGCCGCAATATGCGACTTTCTACCCTATCGTGTCAGCCGCTCGATCGCGGCGCGCTGCAGGTAGTACCACGCGAATATGCCGCCGAAGCCGGCGCTGACCAGCGCAAAGGGCAGGAACTGGTGCCCCGGGACTCTCATGCCGAGTGACGCCGCCCACAGCACGCCGCACAGCGCAGGGCCCGCGCCCCGCACCGCCGACGCCAGCATCTGCCCCGCGCCGTTGACCGCGCCCAGCTGCCCCGCCGGCGCCGCCTTGTTGACCAGCACGACTGCGCGTCGGACATGATCAATCGGTGCAGCTTCATAGTAGCAGTGTAGCACCCACCCGCTTGGCAATAATGCACACTGATCGACCACCCTGCTGTCGAACTTGCCAGCGCCGCTCTGCACGAGCGGCAGTGGTACCGACTGGAAGTTTCAAAGGTATTCGATTGTGCTGAGGCAATGGCCGGCAAAAACCATCGAGTTCAGTGGAAATTTGTAGTGTAAAACAAAAACACATTGGAGCTGGTGAAGGCGTTCATGCTGGCGGCCTGCCGCGCCGCGAGCGACAGGCAGAAGATCGCCTGGCCGAAAGAAGGTGGTAGAAAAAGTGCCCGTGGAGACGCACTGGAGCTGGTGAAGGCGTTCATGCTGGCGGCCTGCCGCGCGGCGAGCGACAGGTAGAAGATCGCCTGCCCGACCGCGTAGCTGCCGGGCCCCGGCAGCGACGCCAGCGGCACCGCCAGCGTGGTGGGCGCGCTCAGCGCCAGCCCCCACAGGCACGTTTTCAGCGTGCCCACCTGTGAGAATGGAATCCCAAAACATTCAGAAACAAACTTTGAAGGGTTGCTTCACAAGGATGAAGAATGCCTCTTGCTATTCCGAAGCCCCACTGTCCATGCTGAATGGAACACTTACGGACAGCGAAGTCCCGCAAAGCGGCAGGTACTTATCGTACTCGGGAGTGGAATCCAGTTGGGCCAGGGAGCCCACCGCACGCTGGAACAGCGGGTAGCCAAAGGCGGCTTGGTGCAGGAACAGGACATTGGGCAGGAGGGTGATCTCTAACAAACTTCTTATTAAGACAAAAGCGCACCGCGCGCTGGAACAGTGGGTAGCCAAAGGCGGCGTACAGCAGGAACACGGCGCCGGAGAAGGCGAGCGGGCCTGCCAGCTGAGACGGCATCAGCGCCAGGCCGCCGCGGTCGCGCGGCGCCGACGCGAACAGCGGTATAAGCTGTGTGGCGCAGACCGAGTGTCAGCCGAACATGAGCACATGCGAGTGACGGTGCGGCGCCACTGCAGGAAGTGACAGGTGCCCCAGGAGGCTGCTGTACTGCCCTTGGCTCAGATTGTCCCCATGAACGACGACTGCCATGAACGGTTGGAGGGAAGGCAAGCTACCGGCATCAACATGCAGCGGCGCTGCAGGCTCGCTGGCGGCGCACACCTCGTTCGTGAAGGTGCTGAGCAGCGCGATGCTGCCATATCCCAGCACTGTGAGTTGCACCTGCCGGCAGCGGTACCACGGCTGCCGCCGCTTGGGGCCGCACTCCTCTGCCTGCTCGCTTTGCTCGTCTGCTGCTGCTGCCGCTGCCCTAGTTGCTGCCGAGGCAGCGTCGCTGTCCAGCTCGGGCGGTGGCTGCCAGAGGACGAACCGCTGCACGTCCTCGTCTGCCGGCCTCTGCTGCTGCTTCGGCTGCTGCTGCTGCTGCTGCTGCGTCTGCAGCAGCTGCCCTCGGTCTGACGCCTTCGCTGCCGAGCTGGACTGATGTCCGTTGGCCTGGTGCTGTTCACGAGCTGACTGCTTCGCGGAAGAGTCCTGCCCGCTGCCGCTGCTGCCGTCTTCTGCAGTGGCGGCATCCACAGCATACGTCAGCAGGCCCTCCTGGGAGGCCGCCCGGGGCATGCTGCCCTGCGCCTTCGCCACGATTTTGCTGTGCTGTCGGCTGCCAGTGGCATGTGTGCCGCCATCACTATCGCTGTCATTGCTGCCGCTCTCGCTGTCGTTGCTGATGGCATCAAGCTGTGCTCCGCGCTTGTGTGTCCAGCTGACTGGCACCAGCTCCGTGCCTGTAGCAAGCCATTGCGTTTGTCTGTGGCAGCCATTGCATTTACAGCCAACAATTCCATGGTGCTGGGCATGTGTGCCAGGCACAACGGTGCAGTACATGAAACGCGAGGTGCCTGCAACTAAGGAGTCGACAAGCCAACCTGCTGGCTGCTGCACGTGGACGGCAACATTCGCGTGGCCGCCAGCAGTCGGCTGACCGCCGTTCTCCTCGTCTGCAGTGAGCTTGCTGTACTTTGCCGGCCCAGCCTGAGGGGAATGGCAATGCAGAGCCATCGGCGATGTTTGTTGTCAATGTCAGACGCAAGCAAGGCCACCAGCGGCGCGTGCAGAAAGCAGAAACACTTCATCAGACTTCATTCCATGTACACACTCGCCTGCGGCAGCGTCTCATTCAAGAGTGTGATACTGCGGCCACGACGATACAAGGGTCAGTCACAGGGCAACTGGATGCTTGCCTTTGGTCTGCCAAGCAGGGTCTGATGCAATGGAATTCAAGTGGCGTCCCAACTGGCCCATGAGTGCAGGTGAGTACAAGGTGAAGTATCAGAGCCACTACTGACCTGATGACGAACGCAAAGCAGGACAGAACGCCGACCGTGGCGCACGGCAGCAGGTACGGGCTGCGCCGCAGCAGCTCCCCCGGCTGGCACAGCGGCAAGCGGCTGCTCAGCTGGTTGCAGGGGTCGGCAAGCGAACCGCCCATCAAAGACCCGAACACGGTGCCTGCGTCTCGGACAAGAGTTCTCATTTGAAAAAACGCGCAGTCAGATGCTGCTGTAACGATAGGATGATGGCAACAGTTATGACAAAGGTTGCATGCGGGAGCGCGCTCAACGGAGTGTGATGGAGCACGCAAGCAGCAGAGATGTGCATAGAGAATTGCTGACCCAGGCCCCAGGCGCAGCTGAGGGCGCTCAAGGCCCGCGCCTGTCCGTCACCATCAAAAGACTCCCCGATAATGGTCTTCAATGCCCTACGCAGGACAAACTTGAGCATGTTCAGACATTTTAGGCACCGGTGAAGCAAGGCTCTGGAAATCGTCAGCTTCGCTTGTGGCTGGTTTCTCTGCATCTGAACCATAGAAAGGCGGCGGAAACCTGCCCTGTTATGCCGTTAAAGAAGCCGCCGCAGAACCGGGCAAACATCGCCAGGCCATAGTTTGGCGCGGCACCAAACGCCACGATGGCCGCCGCGCACACCTGCATCATTGCACGCACAGCCACATATTATCCGGAGGCCATCCAGGAGCCCAAAAGAAGCCTTCTGTGCCATCACTGCACAAACGCCTAGTGCGTTTCCAGCCCTGGACGCCCACCGGATTATGACACAACACTCACCACATTGCCGATGACAACGACGGGGCGGCGGCCGATGCGGTCTGACAGGTAGCCCCACGCGAGCGCCGTCAGGAACTGCGAGGAGCTGTACACCGCTGCCAGCACGCCCGTCAGGCGGCTGACCCGCTCCTCGGAGATGCCGCCCTCGACGCCGCCCTCAAAGCCGCGGACCATGTAGACGGCAATGGTGAAGGGAAGCGTCATCTGCATGCCCTGCCTGCGTCACGGCCGCCTGCCATCAGGCTGATGTGGCTGAGCACCGCCAGGCTCATGCGGCTGACCATCGTGGTGGTGTGTGCAAGACCCAGTCGGGCGGTCCAATCGAGCTTATGCAGCCATGTCGTGTCAGATAGGCATTGGCATGCATTTGGCGGGTGCCATGCCGCAACCAGGATTTTGAGATAGGCAGAAATTGTCCTCACGTGAATTGCGTGTAGCCGACCGCGCACACTGTGGCAGAAACACTCAACTCAAGCCCCAACCATAGATTTTCAGAAGCAGCAGAGCTGATGCCGCCGCTGGTGATGCATCACCTTGACGCCATTCTGCCCATGTCAGGCTGTGAGACGAGGAAGAAGCCCTCTGATGCTTGCACATGTGCTGTCCGACGGCTCAGCGCCCCTCGAGCGCTGCAGCTGGCTCAATTTCCGTTGACGCGGGATGCCACGACGTCGAAGGTCGAACTGGTGTAATATGACGTCGCTCCCTCGAGATACCAGCCTGGAACTTGACAAATTAATCAGCGATACACAAACATAAGCTGTATATAGCCTTCGCAACAGCGACGACGTGACGTTGCGTTTGCAGCGTCATGAGGCGTGGTCACGTGCCGTCTCTTGATCGGCACTTTCGAAAAGGCGGCCCACTGTCTAGCGAGCCCTTTCGGATCGATAGGGAGACACAGGCCAGGACCATTATTTTTTCGCCGCAGAAATCCTTCGAACGCTGCAGCATGATGCTCTCAACGCCCCAGTACACCTCTAGGCTAGCCTCGCCGTCGCCATGCAGACGCACAGCCACAGCAGCACCACGCTGCGGACCCTTGCAACATGCATTGCCCTGCACAAGGGCGAGCCTGCCATCAGCGGGCCTGAGGCAGCACGGGCAGCCCACAGGTTTGTCACAGGGCCGCAGACACCATGCGAGGCAAGCTGCGGCGGAGGAGGCGCAGATATCGGATCTGCCTCATTTATTACCCCTGGACGGTGCGCCGTCGCCGCTTGCGCTTTATGCAAACACCATGCTGTTGGAGAAGCAGACCGGAAGCTTGTCACGAGAGAGCCATTAAACATTGTCTCGGCACCTCGCAGACAATTACGACGTGGCCCACACCTTCTCGTGGTATGCGAACTGGCTGCTGCGCGGCCGCCTCATGCTCGGGCGGTACCCCTTCGTCGAGCCCAGCAGATCCACGTGAGTCATGCGCACGATCTTGAATAGGAACTGCCCAAGACTCTCAGTCATCAAGCGTCCCTCTGCCTCGCCATGTTCATTCGTCAGTGTGCTGGCGGCATTACCGTGCATTCCTGGTCTTCAAGGCGCCGCGAGCAGGGCATGAAGAACCTACGGGAGATCCTGGACGCAGGAGTCACCACCTTCGCCTGTCTACAGGTATGCCCTTCGCGCCTGCAGACGCTGTGCATGTGCCTGAGGTTTCATGCAGCAATGCACCCAAACCCAGTGCCATCAGCAATGTAATGGTCCTGGGCCAGCAGTCATGCCAAGGTTGACATGCTGACGTCTTGGCTCGTCATGGCTTGCGCACAGGCGGAGCTGCCGCCGCAGGCCGAGATGTCGCTGGGCGGCGTAAACGGCTTCCTGCCGTATGCAACGACAGCAGAGCTCATGGCCAAATCCCGCGATGGCCCCATTCCGGTGGTGAGCTGTGCCCCCGACCTTGCTCTCACGTCTCTGTGAGTGCTCTTCTAAAGCTCTCAGACTGACAACTGCGCCTTCCACAGTTGTCACCGTCAGACAAACACGTGCATGGAGATGACAGCCGGACCCAGGGACGGTACCGCACTGGACGCTCATGGAGTCGGAGTCTCAAGGCGCATGACGATGGTGAATTCAGTGCCCTCGTTGCAGGACGAGATCATGGGGTTGCGGAATTTCGTACCTGGACAAGGAAGAGATCCAAATCATCAGAATCACGAAGCTTGAACCAGTGTTGAAATTAGTGCCTCGGCCTCGGTGCAGGACGAGATCATGGGGTTGCGGAATTCGTACCTGGACAAGTTCCTGCCAGCGAGGACGACAGCCAAGCCTCAGCAGCCCGAGGCGGCGCCCGCCAGGCCGCCGCTGCAGTTTGTGCACGAACCCATCACGGACCTGGACATCCCAGACCCCGCCAGGTGTGATGGCACGCCACATCTTCTGCTTCTTGCAGCCTGGCACTGCAGATGCCAACACTGCCTGGCAACCAGCACGCTCATTGGGCGGCACATTGTCTGACATGCTCCTGGAGCTGGAGCCAACATTGGCGGGCTCTGTCAAGGGCAGGGTGCAGAGACGCCCACTCGCCAGTGTCACTGCATGGCTTGATCTACCATTCAGCCCGCTGTGGATGCGCAGAATGGCCCGCCACCAAAGTGTTCTTGCACAGTCAAACGGAACGGGCGGGGGAGGCCATCACAGCAATTCCTCCAATTCAAATCAGAAGAAGACCGCTACCACACTTCTCACAGGCTCGAGCCGCTGCTGGCCAGTCTGGAGGCGCGGCTGCGGGCGGGGCAGGTCATCTACCTGCACTGCTGGGGAGGGCGCGGGCGCGCCGGCACTGTGGGCGCCTGCCTGCTGGCCCGCATGTACGGCCTGGGCGCCGAAGAGGCACTGGACCGCGTGCAGCGCGCCTACTCCACTCGGAAGGACCCCGATCGTGAGTTCATCCCGACGCGTGAGTACGGGGCAGCGCCAGCAGTGCACATTTGCAAGCCTTGCTTCGCACAAGTGGGTGGCGTTGGAAGTGCAGCGTAATTGCTCAAACACACAGCCAAAATGGATGGGGGCAGGGGAATCTTGCTGTAACTGTGGGACCTACATTGTGTGTGGCCGCCTAGTGCAGCTATACATTTGACGACCTGTTGCGCGGGTTCGAGTGCTCTGAGGAAGTGTCTCATGAATTGACACGTGATTCGCGCAGGGGACCTGTCGCCAGAGACGGACGAGCAGCGGGCGTTTGTGCGCTCCTTCATTGAGGCGCACAGCTGAACCCCGCAGCTGAAGTCTCTGAAGAGCGATTTAGGGCGCAACAAGAGATGCCGCACCGAGCACCAGCAGCTTCTGGTTTCTGTCCATGTAAGGCCAGCTAGAACAAGATGTCGAACGCATTCAGATATTTCTTTCGTCACCGACATGAGTGACATCTGCGACAGTTGGCAATGTATCAGGTTGGTGCTTAGGAGTCGTGGCGGCATGATTGCCTGCAGATCAGTGAACAATTGAGCTGGCCGTCATTGCAAGCCGTTTACAATCAGTTCTGCAATCAATAGACCTCTGGCGTGCACAGACGCTCAGAGTGCTGCCACTACAAGACAGCGTTTCATGCACCAGGTTCGTTCACTCGCAGCATCATCTGCAGGAAAGGCCTCGGCAACTACCACCTAGTTCGATCGGACCTGCGCTCGACTTCGTCCTGGCACCGCAGCCGCCTCTCAAATACAGCGGCCTCTCAAACCACCGGCCTCTTGCTGGAACCGCAGCGGCCAGCCATGCGCAGGGGACCACCCCAATCTAGGCCCGGGCGGGGTGCCCTGCCCCGAGAGTCGGCTGATGAGCCGACTTGCAGGTGGATTACTGCGCTGGACTGCCGGAGGATCATGCGCTGGGGTCGATGACGGGCAGAAGGGCGGGCCGGGCGGGGTCCATGACGCGGTACTCGATGACGATGTCGTCCTCTCGCCGCCAGATGAACTTTTTCATCGCCGCCAGCGACAGGTCGCTCGGCACTGCCTGTGGCGCACCACAGCAACCGCTTGAAGACAGCAGTCGACGAGGGGCGAGACGGCAAAGCATTAATGCAGCAGCATACAATGCGGCAGGAATATCGACGGTTTGCTTCCTTTCCGCCACAAAGCCTGCCGGGCAAGACACACCTTGCCGAGACAGGTGAGCTCCAGGGCGCTGGCGCCGGTCTGCGGCGGTGCCTCGTGCCGCTGCTGCTGCGCGTCCAGGTACACTGGTACCGGCGGGTCCAACACCACGCCCTTCACCTTCAGCTCGGCCTGCAGTACGGAAGGAACCCTGTAGATTCTGTTTTGAGGCAGAAACGATATCATGGCACCGCCGGGTCCAGCACCACGTCCTCCCTCTCCAGCTTGGTCTGTGAGGGAAAGATCTCCGTACATGCGAATGGCAACTTCACGCCGCGGGGCGCAGCACCACGCCCTCGCCATCCAACTGGGCCTGCGGCATGGGTGGGTGCGCTGCATGGATGCTGTAGCGCGGACTCGCGTCACGTTGCAGCTTGCGGCGGGCCGCAGCACGATAGTGGAACCTCTAGACCAGCGCCAGCATGTGCCACCGCCAGCTGGCTGTCGCCTGTTGGCTGCCGCCAGTGCTTTCATCGTACTTTAGAGGAATAAGAGATGGACATTCGCACCAGGGTGTAGGGCGCGATCTTGGCAGCGCGCATGATGGCGGGCGCATTGAGCCGCGCCTGCGTCAGCGGCGGCAGCCCCGACCCCTGCGTCCTCAGGAAGCTCGTCGGAAGGCTGCACGGGGCAAGTCATCAACACACCGACTGCAAGCATAGATGGACCCTCTACAGCTGGGTCACCTCAAAGCCTGCCTGGGCCACTGTGGCAGTCAAGCTGCGGGGCCCGGGAGCAGGCAACCCAGCAGCACCTCCCCGGCTGGCATCCAGCATCTGATGTGAGACTGCGCAGCCGCAAAAGCCCAAAGGGGACACAGAGCCGCGCGCACCGGGGCGGGCTGCAGGACAAAGGCGAATTTGTCCTCGGGCTTGGCCGGCAGGCGGCCGTGCGCGACGATCTCCGCCACCCAGCCCGGCACAACGTCGCCGGGATCCTCGCCGCCGTCAAAGCCGCCCGCCAGGCGCCGCCAGGGCTTGCCGGCGGCGGTGGTGGAGGCCACCAGCGGCGCCGGCGTCCCCTCCCAGAACTCGAAGGCGGCGCGCCCCGCGCGGTGCTGCCTGCGACGCGACCAGGGATCGTGGCGTTACGGGGGTGTACAAGAGACGCGAATCCCCTTCTTGGTCAGGTTTCTTGCTCACCGATGTTGTCAACGGTTGACAGACATCTAGACACTAATGCTGCAAGGCGATTTTGCACGCTGTTGCGTCAACGCCACTGCGTGCGCGCAGCAGCATGTGCAGGCGCCGGATGAGTGTCACCGAAACCGCCTGAGACAACGCAAAGAAGTCCGCACCCATGCATGAGTCGACTGACCTGTGGGGGTCCAGCGCGGGGCGGCTGCCGGAGGTGGCATGCCCGCTCTTCTGCGCCCAGTCCCAGAACAGGCCCTTGGCCATCTGCTCCGCAAAGCCGAGCCGCTCGTTGTCCGGCGCCGACAAATTCCCCAGCTCCGTCGCGTACACCTCCGCCACGAAGGTGGCCTCCTGGGTGGGGTCCATCGTGACGGCCAGGTTGCCTGCGCGATGTCAGACTTGACGTCAGCTTCAAGAATTTTGGATGGCGGCTTGAGACTCGGACGACAGCAGGCACCCTTCGCGAACATCAGCTGCAAAATTCCATTTCTCCACCCAGACCTGGGCAAACATACGACTCCTGAATCCAAAAACAGCAAGGGCAGCGGCGCCGGAGCCTGCATTCCGGCACACGTTCAGGCAGCACTGTTTCCCCGGCTGGACCCTGCGCCTCACTCGTACATCTGCCATCTGCAGAAGTAACCGCAGCGCACCAGAGCTGACGTCCAGGGTGCACCAGGGCGCCACGACCATGGGCATGAACATGTCGCGCACTGCGTTTGCCAGCGGCCCCTGCCCCCGCCGCCGCACCACCATCCTGCGCGCCAGGCACACGTGCTCCACACTCATGCGCCGCTTGTCATGGAGCCTTGGATGCCAATGCGCCATTCGTGGTGGATGATCGGCGAGCAGCACGGGCAGCGCCTGCTGCCAGGGTGTAGAGCCCAAAGCCACTTGAAAGTACAGGCAGCGAAGCCCGCAGTGCTTGCTGCTCTTTGAGACATGTCGCACTGGACAGCAGCCCATGCTCTCAGAGGTGAATGAACCCCCAGGCATCGCGATGGAACATGCATCTTACCCGGTGGTGACGTCCCAGAGTGCCACGTTGCCGTCGGCGTCGCGCGTAACGATGTGCCGCTGGTCCTGCAGCATGGCCGCCTCCCGCAGCGCCGCCGCCGGCCGCGCGGCGCACAATGGCGCCTCGAACAGCGGCGTCGGCGGATCTGTGCACCACCAGAACACGCCATCAGCTGCATGGCGGCACGTCAGGATGTCAAAAGCAGCCTGGATTCCTGAAGGACGGATGACGCATCGGCTGGACCCATCGAGGTCAAAATGCAGCCCTCAGCTGGGCGATGACACGGTGGCGGCCGCAGGCACGTACCGCCCTCTATGGACTGCCGGGCACGCATGGCCGGCGACGCCGCCGCCATGAACCTGCCGCCGCCGCCGGGATGCGCCGCAGGGCTGGGCCTCAGCTGCGCCGGGCTGGCGCCGGCTGCCGGCGCCCTGCCTCCCGGCGTCGCTGGCGCAGCACCCGCGGCGGTGGCTGCACCTGCAGCCGCCGGCCGCTGCGCTGGACTGGACTTGCCGGCAGCGCCGCCAGCGCTGCCTGCCCTGCTTAAGGCTCTGGACGGGGAGCCCTGCACGGGGGTGGCGCTGCCGGGCACTGGCCGCCGCGGGCTGCTGCCGGCGCCGCCGGCAACGCCGCCGCGGGTTGAGGCAGGCCGCGCCGCCGTCGCCTGTGCCGGGCTGGCCCTGCTGCTGGCGGCCGCGGCAGCGGCCGCACTGCTCCTGGCTGGGCTGCCGCTGCCGCTGTTGCCGCCGCCGCTGCCCGGCCGGGCGCGCGGCGGCGGCAGCTTGCCCGCAGGTGGCAACGCTGCCAAACCGCTTGCACTGCTTGCCGGCGGCCAGGCGGTCAGGCCGGCAGCTTCGCTGGCGGACCACAGGCGGCCGTCCGCCGCGAGCGCAAGGCGACGCACCGGCCCCAAGTCCCGGCACACCAGCTCGCTGGTCCGCTGCGCCAGATTCGTCCTGTAGGGATGGCGAAAAAATTTGAGCAAAACTCTCAGGTGTGCTTTCTGATGTGGGAATTTCGGGCAGTTCCGTTGCCGGCCACGCCAAAACACTCACCCTTCCAGCTGGCTCCACAGGATCCCTCCTCTTTCTGGCAGCCCAATCACACTGAACTTCCAGGAAGCTTCTGCGCAGGGCTTGCGGTGAAGAGAGCGGCATTTTGGTCACCCAAATGGCGCCCTGTACCTGTAGATGCAGCCGTCGCGGCCGCCGCTGGTGACGATGGCAAAGCCTGCGTCCATGGCCAGCGACCAGACGCTGTCCTCGTGCACCGCCAGCGTAGCTACGCAGCGCTGCTGCCCCAGATCCCACACCCGCAGGGTGTGATCCGTCGACCCCGATATGCACATTGTGCCCGCCTCATTCAGCGCCAGCGCCCTGTGCAATTCATGCAGATAAGGATTGGTAATTGACCAGACTGATATGTGTTGGGAATTGTGCAGTATTTCTGAATACTGCAGGAGAGGACCTCTCGATTGCGTGTGCAGCAGTGGCGAGCCGGCCTGCTGTGATAAGTCTCAATATGTAGTCGGGGCGCGCTCCGAGTCTGGTCCTGCTTCCTGCAAGCCACCTCGTCGACATGCGGGCCGGGCCCAGCAGACCAGCGGCGACAAGGTCCCGTACCTGATGTTGGCGGTGTGCCCGCGCAGCTTCATGAGCTTGCGGTCGGTGCGCGGGTCGGTGATGCGGATGCAGGCCTCCGGGGCGCCGCTGGCCACCACGCTGCCGTCGCCGCTGATCGCCAGCGAGTACACCGAGTCCTTCAGCCCCGGCGCCGGGTGGGGGTGGTACTCCTGCGTTTGGCGCCAGTGGAAAGGACATCGCCAGGCTAGCCGTGTGGCAAAGCAGTCCGGCAGTGTCATTGTCGTTGGCACAGTTTGAGGAGGCGACACCGTCCAAAGGCAAGAGCAGATGCACCAGCGCAACGAGGCTGGGCAAGTCGGAGCTTGAACTTCTTGGGAGTTCGACATCACCAAGTGCATGATGGCGGATGGACCGCACTAAGGTTCTGCACCTGCCCGCAACTGTTGCTTCAGAATGCTGGAAGACGATGCCAGGCCCACCTGCTGCAGGCGAGTGGCAGTCTGGATGTCCCACAGGAACAGCTGCGAGGACAGGCCGCCGGTCGCGAGCACGCCCGCAGCCGGCGCCGTCGCCAGCGTTGTGACGTGGTCCGTGTGCTCCAGCAGCACAAAGGACGCCTGCGTGCCCACGAAATATTACATAGAAGAAATACAATTGCTTTTGACTACCCAGCAGCAGGACCGACGCCTGCGTGAAGCATTGGGGGGCTACTGCCAGGCACGACCTATGCTGCAACCGGCCACTCATTCCCAGAAGTAGTACCGCCATACTGAGCCGGAACAAAGGCCAAAAAGTGTCGGAAGGCGTGCTGCTGATGCTTAGGGCATGCCGTCACCCACCTGACCATTGGAGCCCGCGTGCCACAGCCGCACGCTTTGGTCCGCCGAGGCGGACGCCAGCGTCTCAGCGTTGAGCACCGCTACGTCATTGACCCAGTCTGTGTGGCCCTCGAATGTTGCCTCCGGCCGCAGCCTTCCGCCGTCAGCGCTCCACCTGCACCCCATCAGTGGTCTGGCAGTTCAGCGCCTGGTGTCTTGTACGCCGGTGCACAACAGCTGAAGGGTGCCAAGGGCTTGACAACTGTGCAGCTGTACGTGCGGTCTGGATGCCAGTCGTGCATTGGCATCAAAATGCAGTGGCTTACCGCTTCACGGTGAAATCCCGCGATGATGTAAAAACGCCACCGCTACCCTCCGCAAGCGCCAGTGATGTGAGCCCGCCAGAGTGCTGCACATGGAACTCACTTGAGCAATCGGCAGCCAAAGCCCACTGCGCCTGCGCCATGATTGACTGCCACATGCGGCAGTGTCGGCACATGCAGTTCTGCATGCGGCAGTGGCGGCATATGCAAAGCTTGCACTGACCTGGCCATTCTCCGAGGACCTGAAGATTACAGAGACCTTTCGCTCCTTCTTCGGCCTGGCTGAGCGGCTGGGCGGCCCGCTGGACCCCAGCGAGCCATACATGTCTGAGTTGCACTAGCTGTGCCGCTGGCTGTGTGCCTCAGGCTGTGCCGCTGGCTATGTGCTGCTGGCCTCGTGCCGCTGGCCTTGTGCCGCTGGCTGTGCCGTGCACCGCGCCACAGTGGCCCCAGGCGGATGGCCAGCGCGTCTGCAGTTCATCATCTCAGGCAGGTGGTCTACAAGGACTGTAAATGTCTGCTAGGTAGCTCTCAGACACCTTCCGAGACCACACTTGCAGGAACGGTGGACACCAGGATGGATGGGCCTGCTGTAAGGTGCCCAATCCGGTGGAAAAACTGGATCCCCTGGACGAACACCGTCAATGGGCACCACATAAAAGCTTTCTAGTGGGTCAATCTCGGTATGCCACAGCGCTTCGCTTCCGGAGTTGAGGAGACTGCCAGTCGAGTTTTTGCAGTCGCCTGGCAGGGCAGCGCAATGTGGGAGACCGAACGGCTGTATGAAGGCTTCCAGAACAGCACTGAAACTGCAGGAATGCAAACTGCTGATCAATTCACCTTGCTTGTGGTCAGCTTGACGTCATGCTAGGGCTTAGTGGTGCTTTTGCAGTGCTGACCAAAATCATCTCATGAGCACCCATGTAGTCGTCATATTGTCAAAATGTCCCAACGTCAAGTCTTCAAATTCAAAGTTATCAAGATCATCTACACACACGTTCACATTCGTTCTCAATGGCATTTCACATGCCACGGCACTCACACCGGAAGCGATGACGGCGGCATCTCAAGGTTCGGCACTATCCGAACTCCCAAAATCCTGATGCGCGGCTCTAGTCAAGCAGCACATCAGCCGAGCAAACTTTGAGCACATCTGAGCTCCATGAAAGCAAAGTTCGATATCACGGCTGCAGGTCATTCGTGCGCCGTTCATCATCTCTCCTCACGCCGTCACCAGTTCACCATCCGCTGTTTCGCTCGCATTTTCATGCTCAGACCGCCGTTCAGCTCGCATTCTCGTGCTCAGACTTCTCATGCTCAGACCGCAGATCCATCACATCGCAGAAGGCATAGCTCTCCCCCTGACGCCTGAAGTCCATCACACAATCGCCGCCAGCACGATCATGCCCAGCCCAATACTCTTCATCGAATTGTCGATGGCGCCGCTGATCGTCTGCTTGTCGAAATTGTCGCGCCAGATGGAGGCGATCGCCGCAGCAACTGGCCGAGCCACGAGGCACGATGCCATGAGCGCCGTCATCCGCGCCATGCGCTCAGGCACGTCATGTAAGCTCCACTGCAGCGTCAAACATGACAACATCATCAGATGGACACGCTTTGAAGCACGTATACCGCACGCCACACCCACCTGATAGGTGCTTCAACTCTGGTGCAAAGTGCAGATGAGGGTCAATCTCCTGGACTCATCAGTGAACACAGCCGCTGCTTACCGCCCATGCAAGGCCGCTTCCGTGGAGGGAGTTCCACACAAGCAGGCCGCCCGCTCCGGCGACAAACAGCGTTGCCACCGTCAGCGCCACGCTGCGTCCTGCAGCGCAGACCATGATGACCATTCCTCCGTTGAAGCCCTCCAAAGCATGTGGCACATGCTTACAGCAACACCAGCAAGCCTTTGCACACCACATGTCCAGGCAGCTGGATTCGAGTTGACCGCACCCGCGACGACGGGAATGGTGCGCACTCCGGCCTCCCGGTCACCCGCCTCGTCCGTGATGTCCATGAGGACCTCCCGGTACATCAGGCCCATGAACAGGAACGCGCACAGCGGCAGCAGCTTTGCAATTCCATCTCGGCCCTGCGGCCGCCAAGGAACCATCTCAACACAAGGCTTCACCGCACTGCCTCATACACGCTAGTTTGCTGCTATTGCGAGCGGGAATGGCAGGGATGTGGAGCAGGCGGCGGGAAGACACGCTCACCGCTCCGGCAGCCAGCGCTCCAGCCAGGGGCGACGCAGAGATGACTGCCGCGACAGTCGCATTCTTAATGCCAGTAAGCCGCTTCAGCAGTGGCGTGTAGAGCAGCGTGGCGGCTGCGCTCAGCGCGATCACCGTGCGCAGGAGCGGCTGGCCCTGAAATGTGCATGCAGCATATGAGCAGATCGTCAAGCTGGATGCAGCGTTGGCGCTGTCGCGTACTCAACACGGACCTTGCTGGACACCACGCCTGCAGAAGAAGGGCAATGCACCAATCACAGCGTCCACCCACCAGGAAGCACGTCGCCAGCAGCACCCCGACGTACAGCAAAAAGCTGAGGAGCAGAGCGCCGTCTGCTGGTATTAACCCGCTCGGCAGCGGCTGCGGCAAACAGAAACATAAAACTGAGACACTTTTTCGATCCCCCTCACGTACATGCTTGCCCAGGCTGCAGGCGCACCATGCACACAACAGTATGGTATACGGCAGCAGGTTGCCGCTCACCTTCTGCGGCGCATTGACTGTGTCCACTCCTGACCGAAAGTCGAAATAGTCATTCACCACCATCGAGGCTGCGGCGACGCTGCTGGACAGCAGAGATACCAGCCACACGGCTGGTGCACGCAGCGACAGCAGCGAGCGTCCGGTGCTCGCCTGCGCCGTTACAGACATTTTTGTCGGTCGCACATCATCGGTCATTGCGCGGATATCATGCAGTTCATGAAGCATACACGAGTCGCAAACCAATGTACGTACCCAGGCTCCAAAGAGGACGAGCATCATGGAGGGGAGCAGGTTGATGGGCCGCGCCATCTCTAGGTAGGCCCTGGCTTGCTGCATATTGTTCAATGGGGAAACTCAACAATTGGCTCCATGTAATGCTACAGAGATGTGAACTGCAGCCATCATTCATATTTATGCATGTCAGCGGCTGCGCAGTGCTTCTACCTTGCCCTCGACATCGGGGGAGTTGAACAGCGGCTGCAGACCGCCAGCCGGCAGCGCAGACGCGCCAACGCTGCATGTCGGTGGCCCGTTGCCTTCAAATTGAATCGTCTATGTCAGGCGATGAATCAGGAGAAATTAGAACGCTTCGGCGCAAAGTAGTGATGAAAGCACCATGCATACGCTCATACACTGATGCCACAAGCGCGCCCGGTGGCGTCCAACGAGGCCCCAGAAACCGGAAGGATACATGGTACGCAGTGATTCTCCGCTGAGACACTGAAGTGAGTGTCTTCGAAGAAAGCTGACGCGGAGCTGGACGCGAAGACCGGCAAGTCGAGCCCCCGACCGCAGCGGCGTGCATTCTACACCTCGGTCGTAGAGATCTTATGTTTTATCGTAGCACATCAGTAGGTTTCGTCCCACTGGCAGACCTGTTGCAGCGTCGTGCAGGACAGACAGCGAACCGGAAGCAGGCGCGCCCAAACTTGCCACCTCAGCGCCCTCGTCAGCTGCAGGGTTTACGAGGCGGACTCTCAATTCGAATCTCGATCCGACGTTGACAGCTACACTATTCGACTTGAATATTGGCCGCGACGCCCTCGTTACAGCTAGGTGCACGGCAGCGGAAGGCGGCTCGCATGCGACAGGCAATTTCTGCTTCACGGGCGCTGCACCTCTCTCGAGCGCGGTACCTGACGACTGGTGGCGCAGTCTGGCCAGCATGACCGAGACACTCACCGTCGAGGAGCTGCCGGTGAGACAGCTAAAACAGATCGTAGACAGAACTCCAGGGTTGAGGACTGTGCAACGGAGTTGCGGCTAGCACAACACGCACCGAAAGCTGGAAATATCCCCGTGCAGGCGATATTGGAGCGGACAACCCTAGAGGTCACGCACCTCAAGCACCGGCGGCAGCTGAACAAGAAACTGCTGCGCGCGCAGCAGTCCAAGGCCTTCTTCGTGGAGGACCTGGCGCGGGGTCAGCAGCGCAAGGGCGATGCCCAGCAGGTACAGCGTGCACTGTTTCTGCACTGTTGCGGGCGTTCATCCGCCTGCATCAACGCAGCCTCTTGGCCACACAGTATGCGAGACTGCACTCTCAGGCTTGCTGAGCGCCTGTATTGCCTAATCTAAGTGACGCCACTGAGCTGCGGCGGGCTTTTCAGGCTCATGCGAAACTGTCGCAGCAGCTGCTGGTCAGCACGGAGCGCGAGGCCGCGACGTTCGCGCTGGATTTGTCGGAGCAGCGGCTGGAAGTGGAGCTGTGCCACCGCTCGCTGGCGCACCTGAACTTGAAGCTGAACACGACCACGGAGGATTTAAAAGACCTGCAGGTCCGGCCGCGACTTTTGACCGTAAACTGCCCCTGCCGCGCTGCATGGCTCATTGCTCGCCCGTTGCAGCTGTGTAGTGTAAAGTCTGCCTTATCACGAGCCTCCGTCTTTGACGTCCCTCATCATCTTGCCCGTGCCGCTTGGCGACTGAGCGCTCATCATGAATACATTTGGTCCGCAGACGTACCACGGCCTGATGCGGGCAGAGTACCAGAGCGAGGTCGCGGCGCACCTGGACACGGCCGCCGCGCTCACAGACGCCAGGGCCGCGCACGATGCGGACGCCGCCGAGATTGTTCGCCTGCAGCAGCTGACGCGCGAGCTGCAGGCCTCGGAAACACAGCTGAAGGTGGCGAGTTCTATAAGTTGCAGGCTCTCAAAATCCTGCGTTCCTGCGCACCCAGCCGTGGGATCTCGACAAACCTATGCATGGCCAATTCGAGCAGTTGCTGTGTGGTGCATTTGGCAGACGAGCAATTTCAGAAGACGCGTGCGTGCAGGGGCTGCTGGCGAACGCAGAAGCCCGGCTGGAGGCCGGGACCGCAGCGCACGCCGCCGCCGAGGCCGCCGGAGCGCGCCTGCAGCAAGAGCTGGCAGACAGCAAAGCCCTGCTGGCGACGACGCAGGCGGAGGCGGCAGCCAAGCTGTCGGCGGCCGCTGCCGAGCTGGCCACAGGGCGGCAGCAGCATGCGGCGCAGGCGGCGGAAGCAAAGGAGGCGGCAGCCGAGCGGGTGGCGCTGGCCGAGCGGCGGGCGGCGGCGGCGCAGGAGGCGGCCAAGCTCGCGGAGGAGCGCCTGGCGGGGGCGCAGGAACGCGCGCAGCTCGCAGAGGTGCGGTGGAAAGCATCAATGCTTCACGTCGGTACATTGTCAAATCCATCGCTGCTGTGAGGTTTAGCTCGGGACAGTGCACATGGCTGGTGCATATTCACCTTCGGAAGAGACCTTCCAGCGCGCTGTCGAAGCACAAAATGACACAGAGTAGGCTGCAGACGGATGCGGCAGGCGTCTCAGTTTCCATATCTTTGGTGCAGGTGCGCCTGGCGGAGCGAGGCAGCCTGGCGGAGGAGCGCCAGAAGCTGGCGACCGAGCGCGCCTCCATGTGCGAGAACCTGTCACAGGTGGGCGCAGCCAGCCAGCTTGGGGTGACCATTGTAACACACGAACACTGCGGCTCAGGCTGCAGTTGACAACAGTGTACAGCCTAATGTCAGCAGGTCTGGCGCATGAACGGGTGCACGCCGTTTTAATTCAAGACCGTTGCACCTTGCAGTGGCGTCTGCTTTCATCAAATGTCATCAAGAGCAGGATGCTGCCTTCTGCTTGCAGAACTGTCTGGCGGCGGGGACGAGGAGCACGACACATTGTGCACGTTCCAGGTTCCAATGCATTCCCCAAAACCGTATAGGACCGCCTGGCGGCGGCGGAGGAGCGTGCGGCGCTGGCAGAGGCGGCCATCGAAGAGCGCCAAATTTCTAGCGTTGTTATTTCCGATACATATTCCAGATTTTGCAGGACCACCTGGCGGCTGCGGAGGAGCGCGAGGCGACGGCGGAGGCGGCCAATGCGGGACAAGGACCAATACTTCCCATATTGATTTCCATATTCCAATGCGATTCTCATGACTTTTTGTAGGACCGCCTGGCGGCGGCGGAGGAGCGCGCGGCGCTGGCGGAGGCGGCCATGCGGGACAAGGTCCAGGCGGCGGAGGCGGCGACGGCGCGGGTGTCAGCGCGCCACACCGCGGCGGAGCAGCGGGCCGGCCGCCTGGAGGCGGACCTGGCCGCGGCGCTGGAGGCGGCCGCCGCCGAGGCCCGCACCGCCAAGCTGCAGGTGGGCGGCGGCGTACGTGATCTGCGTGGCTGTTTGTGGGCTCCACACGCTGAGCATTCCGGCTGAGCATTTGGTGCTCAGTGGGTGGAGCGACGAATTTGTCTTCGCAAGACTCATCATTTGCCCGCCCCCCCGGTGCAGATGGTGGCAAAGGACCGGCGCATCGCCACGCTGGAGGACGCCGCCCGGTCACGCGATCTGCAGGGCACGCCCCGCCGCTCGGTAGGATACACTCCATCACCCACCTGCAACACCCTGCCTCTACCATGGCCAGGAACGCAGCCCTGCAGCTGTTGCTTGAAGGCTGCATTGCATGTTGAACTATCATTGCTAAATCATGCTATGTCGAAACCTGTGTCAAATTAATTCAAATGCAAGTGTGTCTCGCATGGCATACCGCCAGCACAGCATTGCCTTGCTGCGCCACAGGTGGAGAGGGCGATGGGCACCGTCAGCGAGATCGTGGAGGAGCTGCGGGTGCCGTCCAGCACCAAGCCGCCGGCGCGTCGGCCCGGCGCCGCCAGCGCCGCAGACAGCCTGTTGGCCGCCATCGCTGAGCAGCAGCCAGCAGTGGATGCCGCCGCGGAAGAAGCGGCATTGCCGGTGCAAAAGCCTAAATCCACGGCAGAGGCCAAGCAGCGGCGGCAGCAGCGGGCGGATGTGCAGGCCCCTGAGGCGGCGGCGGCCGCCCAGGGCACAGGTGACGCGGCGAACGGCGCAGCGGACGCCGGCGAGCAGGCATTTGCGGCGAAGGGCGGCGGCGGCAAGGCCAAGGCGCGGCAGCCACGTCAGCGCGCGAAGAAGCGGCTCGCGGAGGCGGCGCCTGAGGGAGAGGATGCTGCCCAGGACGCGGACGCCGGCGCGGCGGCCGAGGCAACGCAGGCAGGGCCAAGGAGGAAGCCCGCCAAGCGCAGCCGCAAGGCTGCGGCTGCAGATGCCGCTGCGGCGACAGAGGCCGAGGCACCGGCAGAGGCGCCGACGGCGGCAACCGTTCCCGCAGTACATGGCGGCGACGGTGCAGCGGCGTCATCAGTGGACAAGGCTGTAGGGAAACCTGTCAAGAACCCGGCGGCAAAGCGCAGCAGGAAGAGCGCTCCGGCAGCGCCTCCGCCGCCAACACCCGCTGAGCGTGCGCCCGAAGGTGGGCACTGCAGACTGCTGAGCAGCTCACACTTTCCCCGAGCAGAAGACTGCCACATGTTCAAGGCGTAACATCGTGGATGGTTTCTGTAGTCGGAGTGCCTGCAGAAGCCTGGCTTCATTGTGGCGAAGCGTCCACCCATGATGTCTGTTTGTAACTTCCTGCCAGGCCGCACGCGGCCATCACGCAAGCGCATGCAGCCGACACAGTACTGGCTGGGCGCGTCCGCTGCAGAGCAGGCTGCCTCGGGCGCCGAGCCGGCTTCGAACGCTGCCTCCGATCGCAGCAACGAAAGCGAGGCCGGCAGCGACGCAGACGCAGCTGCCTCTCCTGCGGTGGCGGCGGCGGCCGCGGCGCCGCAGGCGGCCGAGCAGCCGGTCGTGGCGCGGGCCGCCAGCCCACCGGTTGCAGCAAGCGGCGAGCAGCCGGCAGAGGAGGCAGCACCAGAGCGGCCTGCAGCTGAGCATCCGTCAGCCACAGACCAGCAGGTCAGTCACTTCATCGTGCCCAGATTGGTATTGTGATAGCTCAAGTTGGGGCGCCGATGCTCACTCGAGTTTCTTTAGGCATACTGCTGAACAGCGTTGCCGAATGCAGAGCTGCCGTGCACGAGCATGTGCGTGGTGTTTCATGTCAAGGTTCGGGGGTCCAAAGGGCCCGTTTCATGTTTGCAGGAGGACAGTGCTGTGCCGGAGGCGGCGGCGGCTGCGCCGGCAGCGCCGCAGCCCAGCCAGGCAGCGGCCGGCCACGCCCAGCCGACAGGCGCCGCCAAGGCGGCTGCAAAGCCGCGACCACGGCCCCCGCGGGAGGTCGCCCGGCCGCAGGTGTGGCCCGGCGACATCCCAGCTCCTTTTTACAATTGCAACCTTGGTCTCTGAGCCAGTACCAACACACTTGGCACATGATGCACGTCACAACCTGGCGGGTCTGTGAATCAGGTTGGGTCCAAGTTCTGGGGCAGGACAGACGAGTCCTGACGGTCACTTGTACGTCACGTAGGGCATCGCCAGGATTGACCTCAATACGGTGTGGGGTGGCGAGCGGCGCGTCACCCAGCGCGCGCCCTCGGCAGGAGACACGTCAGGTGCTGCAGCAATGCCTCCGGCGATGCACTCTGTTTGGGGCCAGTCAGCCCAGCAACCTTAATGCTGCAGCTGCCACCTGCCATGACAGATTGGCCTGTCTCAGCGCATTTCGCGGCAACAGAGACACCAGGCCCTGCTGCAGGCCCTTTGCTCTGTTGCCGAGTCCATGCATGCTTTCAGCTGCATTGAAATGCCTCGTCGTGCTGCTTCAGACAAGGAGAACACCGCATCCGACCCGCGCGAGGACCCGCTGACTGTCCTCAACCCCAGGTGATTGGTGTTTCGGCATGCACAGGCGCAGTCTGGCAGAATCTTTGTGTAGGTGCGAGAGTGGTCATGTGAGCCTGAGCCGACAGGCAGCCCAGCTTTCTGCAGGCAAAACAGCAACTGGCATGTGTGGTATACATGAGTCTCAAGGCTGTGTGGCTGGTGTTGCAGCGTACTGGCCGCAGCAAAGGTTACCTCCGGCCTGAATTCCAAGAGCGCGTACAAGAAGTCTTGGGCGAAGGCTTCTTCGAGGTGAGACCATGTGGCGCTCCTGCCTTGCCCACACAACACTGCTGCTGGAGGCTTGAGGTGTGTTGAGGCACACGTCGTAGCACGTTGCTGGACATGATTTCGAGGCGCAGAGCACAGGCTGTACTGCAAGTTGCTAGCCAGAGAGAGCATGGATGCCATGCGGAGAGGCAGGCTCGAAACGATTGAAGGGTCGTCGCACTGGGGTCATCAAACGCAGTAGTCATGAGTCTTGTTCAGTCAGAAAGTCACATTGTGGCAGCATTCTTGAAGGAACTTCCGGATGCGAAAATTGGAATTCAAAACGCTCCTGTTCTGGGGCTGCAGCGGCGCGGCGGCGGCGCCCGGCAAGCGCAAGCTGGCTGTGCCGCCGGCCATTGGCAGCAGGGACGGCGACGGCATGCTCTCAGACGCGGCGCTCTTCGGCGGCCAGATCATGGTGCCCAAGCTTCGGACCGGGATGCTGGCAAGATGACCGGGAAGGGCTGTTGCGGCATGTGGAGTTGCGGTGCCGAGAATTAGCAGCAGCAGTGGCTAAGTTCTTCTAAATGCGAGAGTTCAGCGTTTTCCGTTGTGGTTTCGAGTTGGAAGCTGTTGTCATGTTGGATCATGGCTACCGTCGCTCTGTTGCGTATCTGAAAGACTGTGTCTAGAGTAACACACGATGGCAACGGATGAAGGCCATCTGGAGCACCTGCATGCATTGGCGGCAATTGGCAGCAATTGTGATTGCACCCTGATGGCGGCATTGACAGCAATGTGATTGCACCCTGACCGAAATCGGTCTTGAGTGCATAATGTTAAGCGCCTGCGGACACGGATGTCTCGGGGGCAACCGTGCCGGGGCACTTGCATGCGATGGCGGCAATCGGCGGACATTTGTCCAGCACAGTAGGAGGCTGCAGCGCAGAAACAGCAGCAGGAAGAAGCGCAGCAGGCCTAAAGCCGGGCTGACCAGCGAGCCGGCTTTCAAGCGGCAAAGAAGCGCTGGAGCGCAGCACCCTGCCCCCTCCTGCGCAGCCCCCGTCAGCCCTGCCGGCAGACAGCTGCGCCGCGGAACGGCATGTGAAGCAGCCTGCTGCGCAGAAAATTGCAGAAACGGAGATCACCACCACGGGTGGGAACCCGGACAGTGCCACCGGCCGCGGCGGCGGCCCAGCCACAGCCGAGGCAGGTCGGAGACGCGCGGCGCAGGCCGCAGTACATGTGTGACGCGGTCCCAGAGCACCGGTGGCTGGGAGCACGACATTGGCGGTGGCGGCCGACGCGCGCGCAGCCACTGCGCGGCCGCAATGGCCCCCGCTGGCCAGGGTGCCGGGGCACATCAAAGGCGGCGGCGGCGGCGGCCGATGCACGCGCAGCACCAGCCGATGCGTGGCTGCGGAGCCTTCTTCGGGCCGCAGTGGCGTCAAGGTAACACAGCAGGCCGCCGTCGCAGCACCTCCCCAGCGCAAGCGCTCAAGCAGCAGCAAGGTGGTGCCGCTTCCTGCTTCGAACACTGATGAGCAGCTGCCGGCCAGCTCGGAGGAGCTGCCTCCCGCCGCCGGCAGTGCAATGGTGCAGCCCGAGAAGCTGTCGATGTACAAGGCTGTGAGGCACGTTGTTGCATGCCTGACGGCAAGGCGTTGCCATCACGGTGTTTTGCCCGTCCGCTGAAGCAGCAGCAGTTCGCATGTCGTGGCCTCCAAATTCTTGTCGAAGCTGCACAGTAGGTTACCGTAGTTACAGACGCCGTCACAGTTTAAGTGGTAGGTCCACTTGCACAATTATAAGTGTAGTGGAGTTATTTCATGGCGCCGAATATGTACACTGCATCCCGCACGTGCAAGCCTGCGATACTACTTATTTCGTTTAGCTTCAGCTTTGACAGAGAGCCTATTCACACCTCATACAACAGACATTCGATTTCGCAATGTTTGATCTGGTTCTGTCCCATTTTCAGCCTGAATTAAGAATTGTTTGGAATGTGATTCAGCGTATAGTGTTCACCTTTTGGGACTGTCGGCTTTTTCAAAACAGTGTGTAGTGAGCTCGGCGCTTCTGCGTTTCGGGGACTAGGCATGCATGACGAAGCTGCCAAATTATTCATAATTTGCACGAAATTCTCATTGATTCAGCCAGATTATAGCTTGACCCAACACCTATACATCGAGTCGCGATTGCCGTGGTGAACGTTCGCTCCCGACGTGGACTAAGTTTCGAATCGATTGGACACCCCGAAGACAGCATGCCTCAGCACGGAAAGGGAGCCAGAAACAGGGCAGCCGCAGACAGTGACTCGGGCGATGACCTGTTCATCGAGGCCAAGGGCAAGCAGAAGGGAGGTCGCAGGGGGAGCAAAACCACCACCTTCATCGCGCGTCCGCTTGCGCCGAGCACCTCAGCACAGCCAAGCGATAGCCCTGAGGCAAAGCCGACGCCTCAGGTCAGGCACACAGGTGCTGTGACAAGTAGCAGCAGGACACAAACCGGACTCCAACACGCCTCGGAACCCCGTGCCTTCAGTGCCGCAGCGCCGGAGGCGCCACCAATCAAAGGTTGGAAGCCGCCCACCTGCTTCAATGGCATGCGTCCTTCCCTCGCTGCCACAAGCAGTCTGCGTCTTCGAGCTCTTCTGGACTGCCACGCCGTACTGAGCTCGGCATCCTCTGTTCTAACGTGATGTCCACCCTCGCTGGTGAACCAGGCCATGTGCAATCCACTTCCGCAGCAAACCTCGCCGCAGACGCCGCGCCGCCGCCGACAGCGGGGCTGTGGGACGCGATCCCGCACGAGTGCAAGCTGCTGGTGTACGCGCACCTATCCAAGGAGGATATGGCCTGCGCGGCGCGCGTCAATCGGGAATTCGCGGAGCACGTGCGCGAGCTGCGAGCGCAGTTCACTGTGCTCAACCTGCCGGCAGGTGCGAATGTGAAAGGATGACGCTGGCGCCTTGCACTGCTGCAAGCTCCCTGACAGCGCCTCTTCAACGGTGCGGCTCGCCCGTGACGCGATGTACGTACCCGCGACCTGCGCTTGTGCCTGCGCCGCACAGCATCCTGCTGTAAAGTTTCCGCCGTTCCTGCCCGCCTGTCACAGGCCAGACTTCTGACTGTGGAGCTATGGGGCCACAGCTCTCCAGCTTGACGGCGTGCTTCAATGTTGTTATCCAAGCGTTCGGTTTCCTTTGCAGATTCTAGCCCGGAGGAGGTGCGCGGCATGGTGGCCGCGTTCGTGGGCGCCAAAACCCTGAAGCTGTCGCGGTGCGCGGCGAATGCCGGCGACCTGGAGCGGATGGCAAAGCAGCGGGTCAGCGACGTGCTGCACGCGGCAGCGGCGGGCGCCTGCGAGCGCGTCACGGGAGTGAGCGGCGTCAGGGGCACGCCTGTCGAGCGGGTCGAGCTCAAGCGCTGCCATGCCCTGCGCGACAGCCACATCGCGCAGCTGTGCAGCGCCTTTCCCGCCCTGCGGTGAGCCACATAGTGTCTTCGAACCTGGCGAGATGGTTTCAGCTCAGCGAACCCCCAGCTTTGCATGATCACCAGGACAAGATGGTGGTCGGAACACATGTCTTGCCTCAACTGTGTCAGGCTGGCGGACATGCCTCACTCGCCGCATTTGAAGGCACAGCTGTTGCAGATCGGATGCATGATGCCAGCGTCCCTGAGCGATTCACAAAATCGCGCGCTGCAGGTCCATCGCGCTGGACGAAAGCAACGGGCTCACGGAGGCTGCGGCGTTGATGCTCGCGAGGTACAGGCGCGGCCGGCTGCCGCAGGAATCCGGCGCCGGCCCTTCAGCTGGCTGTCTGGCAGGCATTGTGGACAGCATGTCGCTTGTGGATGAGGATGTGCCGCTGGCATCCGGGCCCGGCTTAGAGGTACGGCGCCCCTCCTGTTCTCGAAACATCAAGCTGGACAGCCTCGCTGGAGGCTTCGTGCTTCCACATCCTGTGCATGGAAGTGTAGTCCCTCTGGCTTCAGTCATTTGCGCCATTGCACCGCAACCTTGCCTGGCTGTGCCCCTTGTCAACACACTTGGCTCCGAGGGCCTTTCCAGCCTCTCCAGCAGCGAGGCACCTTCAATAACCAGTTCATGGTTTCCCACCGCGTGACTGCAGGGCGTCAGCGTCGCGGGGTGCCAGGGCATTGGCCACGCCGGAGTGCTTTCGCTGCTGCACACGGGCGCCTCTTCGTGTTCCCTGACCTTGCTGGACCAGTCCGGCACCAGCGCAGGCGTCGCGTTGAACCCCCAGGTAATCACGTGCCCGCGTTGCGGTGCTGTTCAGGGGCGGCATTTGCATATGGCCTGCTCCCCGCGGCCTTCAGGATGCAAGGCGGTCCTGAGCATGGCGCGTTGTGTTGGCGTCCAGGGGCCTGGTCGCGACGTGTGCTGCAGCCCGCTCCTTCCACAGCTGCCAGAAGCCAATCTTGGAGAAAGGGCAAGACGCAGGTTGCAACACCCTACAGAAGCCTTCACTGCTGCAGAGGGTGCTGCAGCAGCTGCGCTCAGGGAAGCGCAGCCATGGTGATCAGCTTCTAAACCCTTCCGCTGGTGCACAGGGGGTGCTGCAGCAGCTGCGGGCGGTCAACTGCAGCCGCCTGGTGCGGGTGGTCATCCAGATGCCAAAGGATTCGGCGCTGCAAGGCATCAATCTGGCCTCCTGCCGGAGCCTGCGCGCCGCCGAGATTTCAGCCGGCCAGCTGGAGACGCTGAATCTGAACGACTGCCCCGCGCTGGCTGAAGTTCATTTCAGCTGCGCATCCCTCAGGTGCTGCGTCCTGTAAACTGGAGGCAGTTCTGTTTTGCTGTGGGCCTCATCGGGGACTTGAATGAGGACCATGTGAGAGAAGCTGCCCTGCGCTGGCTGAGGTGCACCTCAGCTGCGCCTCTCTGAGGTACCGCGGTCCTGCACAAGAAATATTTGCTTTACCAGACAGCCGTCAAGTTGATGTGTGGGGAAGCTTGGGGAAGCATGCTTCTGGCGCTGTGCCACAAGGATTCCACTTGGCAGTGCCGGTTTGGCGCCAGACTCGTCGAGCTGAAGCAGGACCGCCTTGCAGATGGAGGCGGCGGCAGTGCGGTGTTGGCTCAGGTGCCGACAGCTGCATCTGTCCAGGGATCGCTCCGAACGCTCATGCGGGCTGCTGTGCGATTCCCGCAGGGTCCTGAAGCTGGGCCGCTGCCAGGCGCTGCGCTCGATCGACTCGCCCCGCGGCTGCAGCGAGCTTGGGGAGCTGGACCTCACTGGCTGCCACTCGCTGACATTTGCGGGTGAGCCGGCGCACTCATTTCGCACTCATTTCGGGGCAGTCTGGAAATGTCAACATGACTGATGACTGTTTCTCAGCATGCATGTGACCTGTAGCAGGGTGCAGGCGCCAGCTCCAGTCCGCATAGTCAGCGTCAAGTGTCCCCCTTTCCGGACAAGCAGCCAGACTGTGTAGTGCCGTCCCACCTCGGCGCACCGCTCAGCAGGCTCGCTGCCTGCCCCAGCGAAACCCTTGAACAACCGCGACTGCTTCTGTGCTCGCAGCCTGCCAGTGGCTGTTCGCATCGCCAGCCCTGCGGGACGTCAGCCTGCGATCCCTGGCGACGTGGACAGTGCTGCACCTGGAGGTAGAGGTTTCATTCTCACTACTCTCACTTCTCACGGATGAATCACCCACGGAATTGAGCTTGTTTGCAAACAGAAACATCTTACGGAAGGATTTGATACTGCGTTGCTAATTTTTCTATTGGTGACTCCAGGGCGAGGGCGTCGCGCCGCGGCTGGCGGTGCTGGACGTCAGCGGCTGCAAGGCGTTGGCCTCGCTGCGCGTGGACAGTGGCGCGCTGTCAACGCTGCGTGCGAGCAGCTGCCGGCAGCTGCGGGTGTGCGCCGACGTGAAGAAAGGCTCTTGCATGCAGGTCTCCATCGTCCATCAAAGCCGCACGATGTGCCGATTGACTTGCAAGTTCCGACGTTGTGTGTGACTTGTGTAAGCCACAAGCTGCAACGCCGGCTCATTGTCGTTGCCGTCATGGCTGCCACACAGGAGCTGACCTTGCGGGCACAGTCGATGGCAGCGCTAGACTTGGACAGGTGCGTGGCGCTGGAGCGCCTCACGTGGCCCGCGATCCTGCAGCCTGCCGCGCCGGGCGTGCACAGCCCTGACCAGGTCGGTAACGGCTCGCTTGTGTGCTGTGGACGACGCATCTGGCTTCTTGCACATTCATGCAAAGGCAGGCATGCCTGCAGCTGTGGTGTTCCAGGGCGGGCATGATCCAACCGAATGCTCTGTGCAGGGAGTGCCGCAAATCCAACGGCTGTGGATCTGCGGCCGGGACAAGCTGCCGGTGAGGACGAGGCAGCTGCTCGCACGCGCCGCGGCAGAGACGTCAATAGGCTATTGATGTTTGCCAGCGGCTCATTTGAAGCTGCTTCGAGTTTCTCAGTCCAAACATTTGAACTCCGGATGGCATCCGGGTATTTCTCTAGTTGCGCGCATCAACCAAAATTGTTCAGAATTGAAGGCTCCCGACGCAGACTTTGCTGCATGCCCACACCGAGTCACCTATCCGATCTGATCTTTGGCAGCTGGCAAGCTGGCAGGAGACTCACTGTTGCTGACCTACCCCTCGCTACCCTAAGGGAAGTGTCAAGAGAAATGCAGCAGGCTAATCAAAACCAATGGCCTTGCAGCGTCACAGTGCATCGAGGTAGGTCAGCTGCCGCAGCTTCTCCACCTGTGCATGACACACCGATTAGACGGCAGATGGGTACGGTGATGGGTACGGTGGCTCAGTGCAAAGGATAGCTCAATGCAAAGGATGGCTCAATGCAAAGGATGGCTCAATGCAAAGGCAAAGACGACAAGTATTTATCAGCTCGGGTCACAGGCACTCAGCAGGCCAGTGTCAGTGGCCAATTAGCGTCAATGCCCTTTTAACGAGCGGGATGCGGTGCAGAATGCATGGCTGGTGTGCTGGCATGCACATGTTGCGGACGACGGTGGCGCACCATGACTAGGGTGATGGAGGTCTGCGGCCCCAGGCGGCAGTAGTTGGGCAGCCAGCCCTTGAACAGGCCGCGCACGCCCTCCCGCCTCACCAGGTCCGTCAGGCAGTGCAGCGGCCCCGTGAACTTGTCGCCGCCTGCCAAAAGTGTTCCAGACTTTTGAGCATACAGCAAATTGCCTACAGTCAGGCTCGAGGTGGTGAGTGTCAAGGTTCAGCAGATGGGAAGTGAGAGGAGCAGATTGCTGCAAGCATGAAGGGGCTGGGCGGCGCACTGGTGAACATGACGGATTTGACGACGTCGACTGCGAGGCGGCAGACAGGACGACGTCAGACAGTGGGAGCGCGCAGCAGCAATGCAGCTGAGTCGAGGCACAGAAACGAGTTCGTGCAGTGCCTGGCAGCATATCTCCGCAAGCAACTGCTTGACAAGCAGACCTGTCAAGCAGGAATGTCAAGCAGGGAAAGCCCCTATAGAAACCCTGCAACAAAGTCTACAAGACCCTGTAGCCGCCCACCTGGCGACGTTGCGGTGGTGGATATCAAGCCAGCGACCATGCTAGCGCTGAGGTGCAGCGCGATGCCATCGTCCCAGCCGGTGAGGCGCCTGGCAAAGGAAAGAAAGGAAATCACATCATGCTGTAACACTGACCTGTGGCGAGGTTCCAACAGGGAGCAACAGAAGCAAAGCCGCAAAAGCAAAGCTGCAGAATGCAGGCAAACAAACATGCGTGCCTGGTGCTGGACTTGATCTCGTTGTAGCTCGCCAGCTGGCTGGCCGTCAGCACGGACGCCCGCGTCTGCGACAGCGGGCCACAGCCTGATTCGGCCGAACAGCGCATAGGGCGACTCTGACCTCGTGGGCAGTGCCATCAACCAATTCATGGCGCGCCGCCGCCGCCGCCGCCGCCGATGCTGCTGCTGCTTCGGCCGACATTGCGCAGAGTCGGCATGTCATGCAGCAATTGTGGTCCTAGCCTCGAGGCTATTGCAGTGTGGCTATTGCAGGGCTCACCGCTGCTGGAACGGTGCCGCGCCACAGGCCGCGCCAGCCGTGCGCCCCGACCACCTGCCGGACGACCGTCACCGGCCCCTTCTGCCTGTTCTCCTTCGACTGCAACCGCACCTGCAGCCGTGCATGCAAACGCCCGCAGGTCAGATCTCGGAGGCATAATTGTCGCTGACAGCCTTGCGGGACACCCTCGTGTCAGGAGGACGTGTCATGCTGCGAAAATAGATGTGATGATGTGCTGCAGCAGCCACACAGGCAATGCTGCGGCAGGCGAAGAAACTCTGACGGCAGCAGTGCACCTTGACGAGCTCTGTGGGGTTGCAGATGACGGCTGCGAGGCCGCCGCTGGCACTGCCCGCCGCCACGTTCTTCAGGAAGCTGGGGTCGGCGTCCGCACCCAGCAGCCGCTTGATCGGCTCATAGAGCCCCAGCCGCGCCCCTGCGAGCACATGCAGCACCCCTTGAGGCGATGCCCGCCGCCTGTGTGTGAGGAACGCGGTGGCCACACCATGGTCTGCTCCACCACGTCTGTCCTTTCCCTGGGTTTACTGATCTGTCGCGCATGAATTGCAGTTGATCAGGTCAAGGGTTGGCTGCCACACACCGCCGTAGAAGAAGCTCCGTGCAAGGGACGCCTGCCAGCCGCTCCATAGCACGTGCACGCCCTGCAAGCACACACGTTCTGGGTGCACTGCCTGCATCACTGCCTCCATGAATGTGCACATGAGCGATGCAGCACTGGCGTGTGAGCGATGCGGCACAGGCTGGAACCGCACCTCGTGCTTCACGATGTTGACACCCGTCCTCCACTGCATTGGTGACAGGACAGATGACTTGTCGAACTTGGCCGGCAAGTGCAACGGTGCAAAATATGGTCTATGCAAGTTGAGGTTGAGTCTGTGCTGGTATGCAGTGCTTGCCAGCCACGCACCATGCCGTCTGGCCGCAAGCCATCCGGCAGCCGCAGGCGCTGCAGCTGCAGCCTGACCTTGACCACATCTGCGCCGGAAGATCCCTGTCGTCAAAGATTCTCCTTGCGTTCTCAACTTGTCATCAGGCGAACTCAGCTTGTCGTCAGGCAAAATCATGGCATGATGCCAGCATGCTGTCGCAGTGGGCTCCATTTAGCGGAGGGCACTCACCGATAGGGTTTGTGCAGACCGTAGCCGTGCCCACGCTGACGCCACTGACGCCGAACTCAAGCAGGAAGGTGTACAGGTCCTTGTCATTCCGCATGCTGCTCTTTCACCTGCCCCACAGCGCGCCAGCGTCATCGCCGCATGACCGCGCACTGCAAGGACTGATCTGCTGCGCCTTTCCAAGACCAGAACGATGATACACTATCGCAAGGGTCTCATACATCAATGATTCCCATGGAATGGGCTGAGAAATTCGCACACAGATCACTCGGCTGTGGTGACTCAATCGGCAGAAGTAGCAATGCGAGCGTCAAGCAGCAATCAGCGGGATCATGCAAACAGAACCGCGTACAAGCGCAGCTTGGTAGCAATAAGTAAATGTCGCAGACTGACTGTTCTGCTGCCAAAATTGCTGACTCGTCCCTGGTTCACGTGCCTTGCAAGGCACGTTGATTTTCTAAGCTCATGGAGACCAAGAGTCCACTCTTTGCACGCCAGCACGCTTCTATGGACTGTGCTGCCCAGGTTTGCTTTGCTGCGCCGTGTAGGTCTGTGCTGGTTCTGAAAAATTGGGCCTTCGGATAGTGTCCTAAGACGTTTCGGAGGCCTTCACGGCCCGGATTTCAGCGGCCATGTTCACGCAGTTCTCTGACTCAGACACGCAGTCAAATGAGGAGCCGTGCAACATCGTGGCGGAGATAATCAGCTGCTGCACCCTGTTACTCCGATACCTGCTGTGCTTCGGGAAGCGCCCAGCGAGGTGGGGACGGGACAGCGGTCGGCATTGTTCCTGGCAGCGCTGATGCGTCCTGCATGACTTTGCTGCACGATGCGGGTCGCCAGGGGTCACCTCATACCTTTACTCGTCCCCGCAGGACAAGGTCACAGGGCGTGGAGGCACAGGAGTACACTGCTCCCACTCCCAGCAGCGGCAGCAGCAACAGCCGGCATTCAGCAGATCCGGAGCCCTCAGGGTCGAGCAGGACGCAGCAGAACGAGGGCCAGCCGCTGCTGAAGGTCCGCCATCTGGCCGCTACTTGCGCTGTAACCCAAGGAGCGAGTAGGGTGACCATTGCACTCCAGTTATGTAACACTGAGGCTTCCATCTCTTGTATTGCAGGGCGCCGAGAGCTCTGCACCTGCAGGTAGGGTGGTCATACTATTGGCAGACGTCCTTCCGCACGGCGCACTATGATGCCGCTGTACACGGTTCGTGCGCATTCACCAACTGCGCAGGCAATTGATGCTTCCTTCTGATTGACTACAGGAGGCAGCGAGCAGGAGCTGCAAGGCTTCCGGAAGGGCGTCCTGAAGTATAAGGAGGGTGAGTCGCTAGCACGACAATCATGTTTAGCAAGTGTCCACCATGCGCCGCATGCCCACAATACCCCCCCTGGTCCTGATGGTTCGATGCTGCAGCACGGCTGCCAACGTGTCTGCGGCTCTGCGTCACTTTGTTGCAAGACATGTGGCGGTGCAAATGGCTTTGAATGTGATGCTGCCTGTCGTGCAGGCTTGGAACTCGGCAGCAACGATGAGGACGTGTGCCCAACCTGCCTGGAGAGCTACACAGAGGGTGAGTCCTGCGCACATGCAAGCTGGGGTTGCATCTCCAACACCTGCCGGAGCAATCGCTTGGCACAGAGGCAGCCTCCGTTGGGTGTTGGGCATAGCCATCGGCGCTGACACACTGCAGCAGCGTGCGAATTGCGTGGTCTGGCAGTTCCACAACCACCTGTTTCTCCCCAACATGGCGAGCACTGAACGTCAAATCATTGACTAGAACTCCGTGCGCCTGGCAGAGAACCCAGCGATCGAGACGCAGTGCCACCACCGCTACCACCTGGCCTGCATCTTCGAGTGGCTGGAGCGCAGCAAGACCTGCCCCGTCTGCGCCCGCAAGATGGAGTTCGAGGTCCGTGCTCACCAAGCGCACTGTGTATAGCGGTCCAGAGTGGACCTTTGCCGAGTGGACCTTTGTCGACTGCATGCATCACTGTTTTCAGTGCCTGCAATCTGGCAATACGTACATCACATGTGTGTTGCCGCAGGAGCTGCTCTGACGGCTGGCGACCTCGAACAACCGCCACGGATCCTTGAGGAGCGCGCGAGCTGGGGTTGTGGCTGAACCTCACGGGGAGGACCATTGTAACAAGAAGATTCTTGTGGCTTCGGGTCCGTCCAGCTGGCGCGTCAACCGACGCCCTGGCATAGCAGCTGCCTGGTTCCGTGGCGCCAGGGCTGCATGTGGCCGGCATGTCCAGCGGTGGGCAACCCATCATGCTGTGGCGGGCAGACCACCAATAGGAAGTAATGTTTTGATTTCTCGTGCCAGCAGGCGGCTCTTTTTTGTATTGTACAATTGGACTTGTCTGTACCATTGATCAGGACGCGGTGCCATTGAAATGGGCCTGTAAATGCCAATAGGACGCGGCATGTCCTCAATTGTGGAGTTCACACATATCTCAGACAGCAACACTACTCGTCTCCGCTCTCTGTCTTGGACAGCGGACTGAAGGTTCCAATATTTGACGACCAGCGGCGTCATGTCAGTTAGTGGCAAAGTCACTGCGTTCAGTCAGAGGCCAGCTGATGTCTGCTCAAACAGTGCTGTGAAATCTGTCGTCACCTGACCACCCTCTCTCGACACCAGATCGAATGCCTTATTCCACGCCTGTGGCTGCTTCAGCGCCTCCACGACGACCTGCACCATGCCCAGCAGTCATTCAGCCCAAAACTCATTATATCTTAAGCTGCTGCATTTGCAACAGCGCCCGGCGCGTCCTGGCGCTGGCAATGTTGTCAGCCACCTTGACTTATCATCTGTGAAGTCGCGCACAGCAGCCCACGACACGGCGCCCCCACTGCTGTCCAGTAGAGGAGGAGGGCTCGATATCACATACAGCATGAGTTGTGTGTCAGTTGCGAGCTCACTCTGGCGACGTCGCCGCGGGGCACCATGCGCGTGTCACTGTCCAGGTAGCCGTCCTTCTTGCCCACCAGCAGCTCCCGCTCGCCGCCGGGCCGGTCGGTCAGCCCCCCAGGGTTGATGACAGTGTAGTCGATGCCTGCAATGACCAGGGTGCAACACGATATGACAAACTATGCACCATGACAATGAGATGCGGTTGGCATCATATGGGCAGCCTGTGCCCGCAACGGTAGGAACATTGTACTTGCACCGTCGCACCGGAATCAATGGCGTACTGCTCTGCTTTGCGCTTCCACATCAGTATGTTGCCCCCACCCATCTTGTTGAGCCTGCGAACAAGAGCACCTCGAATGTGAGACTAGCTCACTACGCGTTTATTTTTGCCGATGTCCTGGAGCTAAGACCCCGCCTCTCCGCATATACAAACAGTGCGCAAGGCAGGGTAATCAGTAAAGACACATGCGGCTGCGCGGCACACATGTGCTTGGGGCTTTCGCCTCCCATGGATCCGACGACGATGATGTGCTTCACATTCGATCCCTTGGCCGCATCGATCAGGTTCCTCTGGCCCTCCCAATCCAACTGCAATGAGGAGCCCAAAGTCGTTCGAGCAAGCAGCCCTGCTCATCAGCGCGACCGCATGTGTCTCTACGACAAGCAGAACAGTCAGACGTCGCGAGTGCTGACCTGAGCTTCATTTCGCTTCACGCACCTGCTCCGGAAATTGTCCCTCCTCGTATTTGAACTGCGGGGGTCCAGGCGGGCCACCCTCCACCTTCTGTGGAGACGCCGATGTCAATCTGCAGCATAGTGGTGCACCGAAAAGGACAGAGAGGTTAACATCGACCATCAAAGGCAGTCAACTTCATGAGGCAGGCTTGTCATCCATCAACCAAGATCATGCGGCAGTCCGGCCGAGCGTGCCTCACATGATCAGCGCATCAGCGGCCCGCAAAGGCTCTGAGAAGCTGGAAGGCTCCATGATGTTGCCGAGGACAGTGTTGCCCGGCACCTCATCATGGTGTTCCTGCCGCCTGAAAGTCAACGGCCCGACACAGTGTCACCTGTGCATTGCTGGAGTCACGGAATGCGGCACTGCGCCAGCGTCGTGTGCATGCTGCATGGCGGCTTATCTTCACATCTATGATCTCATCGTCGATATTTGAAATCCAGCTATACCTGACGAGTCCTGTGACTGTGAAGTTGGGCGAATTGTGAAGCAGCTCGTGCACCTGTCTGCCTGTTCATATCACGTGTGTGCACCAGACTCAGTATGTGAACCAAGCATCGCTGAACGCAATCTGACATACATCGACTACGAAGAGAAGTTCGGGAATCAGTAAAATCACTACCCGTCCTACCACCCGCGCCAGCAAGAAACACAGACAGGGGAGCCATCGAGGCTGCGCGCGCAGCACACTGATCGTCACTGGGCGTCCGTTTGGCAAGTTGCGCTTGTTTGCGCAGATTGTGAGATCTGCGCGAATTGCAAAACAAACAGTGTCCGCGACACGGCGCAGGGCCGAGCGCAGGAGTGGCGCACCTAGTGCAAGTGATTTGATTGAGCACCTGCCCTGTTGCTTCAACCAAGAACTTTTCCGCAAGTCCATTTCCAGGTGGATTGACCATTCACGACTGGACGGGTGAGGCTGCCTGCTGCCAACCGATTCGTGGGCTCTGTGACATTACTGGACCTGGCATGGTGCCCACTTTCTCAGTTGAACACGCAACAGGCGCCCACAAACGCTTGCCGGGGGATGGACGTTCATGCATGGCGCGCCGCGCCGGCACATGAGCCGACAACCAAATGGGGTTCCAGTGCAGAGTGAGGCATGTGAAGCCAACCGTATCGCCACCATAGCGCCATGATGCTCAGCATGCAAGTGTTGTACTTTTGGTCTCCAATCATGCCGCCGCCACCACAATCCAAACATGCCGCCGCCCCATCAAATCATGTCGCCGTCGCCACCGATCATGCCTCCGCCAGTCATGCCGCCGCTGCCACGATGGTACGCTTGGTGGCGTCAAAGGCGGCGACCACGGCGCCCAGCTGCAGCCGCTCGGAGGTGCCGAAGGCCTGCAAGTTGACACAAAAGAACACTCGAAACATAAATTTGAATACGGGGAGTTCCAATTCCATACACCTACAATCCTTCCGCATTGAAGCAAACAAAAACATTTGTTTGATTGTCTAATTCACTTGTTAGTGTAGCTGATAAGGGTACATCCCTGCTGGGCTTACCAGGTTGTACTCTATGCTGGCCAGCTTGTCCACCAGCTCCACACGCGCCTGTGGCGGCATGCTCAGCCTAAACACCCACCTGCAACAAAGGCAGGCGGATATGGTCAGAATGCAATGACGTGTGGCGTTGCTTTGCCCGCATCGGATGAGGGCATTCTGGTTGAAAGAATGCAGCACTTTTCAGCAGCGTCATGCAAGTATGTAGCGCCTGGGGTGCGCAGGTGCACGGGCACAGACAAGCGCAGCACAGAGCAGCATTGACCATGCAGCGTGGGGACAAAAGGCAAGGGATGACAGAAGGCAAGGGATGACAGAAGGCAAGGGATGACAGAAGGCAAGCGCACGTGTGCAGCTGCTGGATGATGTCCACGAGCGCGAGCCCCTTCAGGATGGACATCTGGCTGACCTCTGCGCGGGCAAATCTGTGTCTCAATTCCGGCAACACTCCAGGCAGCATTCAAGCTGAATTATGGAGGCAGAAACGGTCAGAAGAACAATGTGCAATGCACTTCCGCCGCCGTGCGTCACGCAGGGCTGCAGAATACAGGCTCAGGCTCAACAGATGGGTGACACGGGGTGCACGCAAGATTTCAGACGAGAGGCGGCGGGAGAGCGCTCACTCTCGAAGGCGCCCGCGAAGGGCTCGTTGAGCAGCCAGTGGGCGACCTGCTCGATGTCCTGCGGCAGCGGGTTGCCGGTGCACAGGTACACCGCCTCCTCCGTGATCTCGTCTGATGACATCGACGTCGCCTGCGCACAGAGGTTTTTATTTCCTTGTTCGCAGCTTCTTGGTGAAAGATTATACAGGGGCACAGGTAAACCGCCTCCTCGGTAAGTTAATCCGACGACATCGATGTCGCCTCCGCGCAAAGTTTGTGATGTTTTGATTGAATAAAAGTTTTGAGATTGTCATTGAGGGGCAGGCTCGCCTCAGGCCCCGCCTCCGGTCTGCCAACTGACAGCTCGCTTCCCAGAATCAGCTCCACACAGAATGCTGTGCGCGTGTGCGACAAGTATTCACAGCGGCAAGCGACGGCAGCAGAAAGTCTAGGGTTCTTGTGTGAGCCTGGGCCGGCGCCCTCGGCTGCAGACCCTGCAAAGAGTCTGACGCACCTGGAAGATATTCAAGGTTCGTCGCATGTCGCCGGCACCCAGCGTGATCAGCGCCTGCATGCCTGCCCCCACCAGCTTCAGCCTGCGCAAATGAGGTTCCAGTCATTGCAAAGGAGGTTCAGTCGCCATGTTGAGCGGAATACTGTCGTGACTGCTTGTGACTGCTTACTGCTTGATCATCGCCTCTGATAGCTGGCGTCCCCTGAAGCAGGGGCCTGATCGCGAGCCAAGACAGCGACAGAGCTGGTGTGACTCAGCTTGCAGAAACACAGCAGACATCTTGAGCTGCAGCAAAGCTATGCAACAGCAGAAGCCTCACTTTTCGGCCTCGGCGACATGGTGCAGCCGTTCCTGCACATTGGACTGTGCGAGCGGCGGGAAGCGGAAGCGCGTGCACCGCGACTGCAGCGCCGGAATGATCTTGCTGACGTAGTTGCAGATCAGGCAGAAGCGCGTGCTCTTCGTGTACTTCTCGATCACTGCACAAGATGAGTACGATAGTCAGCTCAGAGAGTTGTCGCGGCGCAAAGTACCCGGAATCGAGGCTGGAAGATGGACCAGTGCTGCCACAGCGCTTGACCAATATACTAATACATCGACCAATACATCGACCAGATCATTACGACACGTTGCACTGCGCTGCCAGCAGTTTGAGAGAGCAGCCACAAAAAAGGGCAAGCCGCACAGCGTGCTTACCTCGCCGTAGAGCGAATTGCGCGTCCTTCGTCATCGCATCACACTCGTCGAGGATGACGAGCTTGAACTGCGTCCTGTGGCAGAGCACCACGCACGCGTGAGGCGCGTCATCTTGAGAACATCACAGGCGGGTGCCGGCTTCCTGACAAACAAACCTCAAGTTTTCAGTGCTCCCGCCTCACAGATGCAATGACAGAGCATGCAGTGTGCCGAGTGCTGGCACAGCCCATGGCTGTGCTGGCACCCAGCTGTCGCCAATGACGCCTGCTCCTGATGTACTCCAGGGTTCCTGACTCACCCGAAGAGTGTGCGGGAGCTGGCAAAGTCCTGCACTTGCTGGCGCACGACGCCGATGCCGCGATCGTCCGACGCATTCAGCTCCAGCACCATGCTGCTGAAGGAGTTGCCGTAGATCTGGCGCGCCACCGCCAGGATGGTGGACGTCTTGCCCGTGCCCGGCGGCCCGTAGAATAGCAGGTGCGGCAGCTTGTTCTCCCCCACCAGCCGCTTGACTGCATGTGACGCAGATCTGACAAGGAGCGATCGTTCTCATCCAGATCATGCCAATGGCCTTCCTCAGGGTCTTCAGCGATGGGCCAGATGGTTTACATATGGCCTTGGGCATGCTCTTGCAATGTGCTGGCAGGCCACGTCTTGGTCCGAGCATCCGCCGTCAACTGCCACAGCCAGCAGCAAGGTGTGTACAGCCTGCTCACTTGTGTCGATGATGTCCTTGTGCGCTGCGACATCGTCAAGCGTCTTTGGCCTGTACTTCTCCACCCACGGCTGCGAGTCCAGTCCGCCAAGGGGGGCCCTGGATTGGCCTGCTGTGCCGTTTGCAGCCATGACGCCGCGAGCGGTGCGGTCCGGTGCCCAGAAAGCTCCTGATAATTTCTGTGAGGCCTTTCAAGTTGTCATCATGCACGAATGCGCGTTGTTGGCCTGCAGCAGTTCGTCGGCATTCAAATTGCGATCTAAATTTCAGCTGGCGAGGTGGCTGTTCAGGCGTGTTTTTCACAGCAAAGGAATTCGAGGGAACGATGTGGACTACACTGAGTATCAACTGACGTGTGCAGCACCTGTGCGAAGCGGTTTGCAGGTCGGACTCGTCAGGATTTGGTAACCAAAGGAGGCACGACCAGTTCACATCATTCCCATATTGAGCATTGTTGCATGGCGTGAAACGAGCTACAACGTCTGCATGGTCACAGGTAGCAACTACCTATCCCTGGGCACGCCTCGCATGGGGCCGCATGAGCTGAACGCCGCCGTGCTTGCACCTTTGTGCAACGGATTGCTGTGGTTCCTGGATCACGCCAGCGCTGCCATGATTCCGCTGGACGGTACTTCACAAGCCACCGCAACCCAACCCCTCACTCCCGGCCTGCTCCCGTCACGCGGTCGAAGGCGCCCACATCGACGAGCGGCGCAAGCGTGGGCCGCCCGTGTGCGCAGATGTCAAACCGCCGCGTGCCCCGCAGCCGGCCGACCAGCTGCGCGCACACCTCCCTGCTGAGCACGTCGCCAAACATGATGGCGGAGCGGCAGGCCTTGGAATTGAGCAGCGCAGGCACCCGTGGCGGCTGCTTCGCGACGCCCGCCGTCGCCTCCAGCTCGTGCAGGTACAACTACAAGAAAGGAAAACGACTGGTAGGTTGCCATGTATCTTGGCCGTCAGTGAACGCACCAAGCCATGGCAGCCAGCTGACTCCGGTTGGACCCACTGTCCATGCTATGCAGATTATTTGCAGGTTGTCTGCAGATTGTTTGTCAAAGGGCAGGCCTGCACGAGGGTATCTACCAATCCGTGTTCTCACCTTCAGGTCTGTGGCCGTCAGCATTGTGTCTTCTATGACCGGTGCGCGCACGAGGTGCAGGTGGCCATGCACCGTCCGCACCTTCCAGCCCCAGCTGCAGCATTCACGTCCAACAGGTATAAAAGATGTATGTATGTGCAGACATTGCAGCAGCGACCACTGGCAGACCATCCACTCATCTGCCAAAGTGGAGGAGTGCAGTATCAGCGAGCACCTCTCCCTTGCGAAACCACCCGCCGCACACCCTGAGGAATACAAATGCAAGAGTACACAGGCGGGAAAGCCCGCAGCGGCGTCTCACCCGGCGACGTCGGCCTCAAAGTGCGTCAGCAGCTTGGCCTCCAGCGGGCACAGTGTCAGGCGCTGCGGCGGCGAGAGCGGCGCGCTCTGCACCGCCCTGGGGCTGCCGTCCTGGTGCAGCAGCGATCCCTGCGCCAGGTGTCCCATGGTCACAGCAGCGCGCAACGGTCATGGAGTATGTGTCAGCCATCAGGCAGTGCGCTTTGCGCTGCAGGGGAGGCTGCACATCTATTGCAGCTTGCGATGGAGGCAGCTGCCTCCCGAAAGAAGACAGCTGAAAGACTGTCATTTTCTATTGGCTGCCGCCCTCGTGTTCAAAGCGTTTGCAGTCGCTATCCAAGCAGCTGCCTCCTGATGCTGTACCGAACGGCTGCCGTCTCTGGCGGCCTCGTGTCCAAAGTGTCAAGGCCGTGGCCGCCCTTGCAGCGGCGCTCTGCATATTAGAAGCGCGTGGTGACACAGGCGGCCCACATGAGGCAAACCAACAAGACAAGACCCGCAATCCCTGGGAAAAGCCCCACCTGCAGCGCCTCCAGGCAAACCCGCTCGTCCGCGGCGTGCTGGTCCATGACCGCCAGCACGCCCGTGCGCAGCAGCAGCAGCACCACGAACTTGCAGTCCACCTGCGCACAGGCCCAGCTTGTCACTTCACAGTATACACAATGACACAATGACATGTTGTGTAAATCTGAAGCGCGCTTGCTGTCAGCATGCAGATCCCATTCAACGACGACTGGTGGCCCTGCAAACGGTGCGCGCGTGTGCGTGTGCGTTGGAGGGCATGATCCAATGGCCGCCGCAAGCTTCACCTGGCCGACGACTTGCACGTGCTCCAGGTCCTCGCGTGATATGGTGTTCGGCACAACGCTGGCGTCCGCCGCCGCCACGCTGGCGACGCTCAGGATGGGTGGCTCCGACGGCTGCGCAAAGGTGGGATTCTCCCATGACGCCAGCATCGCGCCCAGAGAGGGCCTGCCTGCGCCGGCGGGCCCGCCGAGATGCTGCTGGCTCGCCGCACCCGCCGAGCCTGGAAGCCGGCTCTGCGGCGGCAGCGGCGGCGGCGCAGGCGGCCGCAAGAGCGGCTGCAGCGGACGCGGCGGCTCCGCCCAGCTCAGCGGCGCCGGAGCTGCGGTGCGCCGCCGCTTGACGCTGGCCGCCGCCAGCCGCTCGACCGCAGACTGCTGGGCTGCCTGCGTGGTGGCTCCTGGCTGCCCTACAGCCCGAGCATCCTGCGGCAGCGGCAATGCTAGGCTGGCCCCTGGTCCGCCCTGCTGCCCTGACAGCTGCTGCAGCCGCGGCCGCGAGGCGGCCTTCGGTGACGGCATCGCCGGGCATAAAGCACTGGCCCCTAGAGCCGCATGGCGCGCCTCTCCGCTCTTTCTGGCTGCAGGTCCGCTGGCTGTGGCTGCCGAACCTGGCGGCTGCGCAGTTGGTGCCCGTGGGCCATTGCCTGCGGTCGCGGGGCCGGTGCACTGCGTCGCCGGCTTTGCAGCTTGCCTGTGCTGCAGCACGAGTCGTAGTGGCTGGGGAGCTCCCGCTGTCGCCAGGGCGCCGCCGCTGGCGAGGCTGGCTGCCGGGTTTTTGTGGGCCGCCTTGAGCCGCTTTGTAGGGTGCGGCGGAGCTGACGCTGCACGCCGCAAGCCCGCGCCGGCGGCGGCCCACGGTCCGGTGGGCTCGCGCGCTGCGTTCACGTTGGCATCCGCGCACCCTCTGGGCTGCTGGATGCCGGCCAGCTCCTGCGCCGCCGCCGCCCGCGCTGCCGCAAATGGCGCTACGTGCCGGCTGCCCGCTGTCGTGCCGGCGGGCTGCACGTGGGCAGCTGGCCCCGCTGCTGGCGCCGCTGGCGGCTGTGGACCGCCTGGGCCGCCGTGCAGTGGTGAAAACCATGCGGGCGCCGGCCGCGGCACCGCCGGTACGGGACGCTCCATCGCTGCAGACGCGACGCTGGCGCCGTGCACACTGGAGCGGCCGCCGCACACGGCTGGCGACTGTGGGTGGCGGGGCTGCGTGGCCGCAAAGGCGGCCGTGCCCCTCGCCTCCGAGGCGAGGCGGCCCTGGCCGAGTCTGCTGAGGCTGGCAAAGGCGCCCCAGCCATGCCGCGGCTGCGCCTCTGGCTGCCTGGGCTGCGCTGCAGGCCGGCCTTCCTCTGCACCAGCTGACCGGTGGCGCCGCCCACTGTCGCGGCCTAAGCCCGCTGCGTCTTGCTGCTGCCCGCCGCCACCGTCGCTGCCGCGAGATCGCCTGCCCTGCCGCGCCGCGCCGCCGCCCTCGAGCGCTGCCCGTAGAAGGCTGTCCGGGACGTCGGCGCGCCACGCCAGCACGACCGCGGCCTGCATGGCGCGCTGCACGGCGGCCCACTCAGCAAAGCTGACCGTCGGGCGGCCATTCTCCAGCACGATCTGCATCACACAAGCTCTGCTGAGCAGGTAGTCTTGGGGAGATGGAACTTGCGTTTCAGGAAACGACATCTTGACAGCTGTAGCGAGATGATGACCCCTCAGAGGATGTACAGTCGTACAGTCAAAGAACGTCGGATCTGCTAAGACGCAGGCGGAACAATGCCAGCTGCACAAAAGATGGTCATCTTCAAAAGTGACCCTCTCAGCATTGGTGCGCCGGCGAGCTCACCTCATAGTCACTGGACGGCAGGCGCAGCGAGATGATGTATGCCGGGGGCTCCACCCCTGCGGCGCCGCCGCTGAGGCCATCCCGCTGCCGCTTCTGCCTACCGTCGCGGTCGCGCTGCAAGACGGCTGCCTGCAGTCCGGCGACCAGGCTGCGTACCTGCGACGCCGCCACAGGGTGGCTGACTTACACACATCGGCGATGAGCTGGATCATCACCAAGAAGTCGTGTTCGAGTCCTAACTTCTTGTATTTGTTCAACGTGTTCATCTGAATTTCACCTGCGGCGCAGCCACGGGGTGGCCGGCCACATACACCAGCTGCCGCTGCTGCGCGCCGGGGACGGCTGGCGCTGCGGGCTGGGAGACGAAGCCTGACACGGCGACGCCGCCCTCCTGGCCGCTGAGCCTCTGCGCCGCAGAGGCGTCGCCAAACACAAGCGCCAGCGTGTCCGCCATGCTCCTGCCCTGCAAAGGAAAGAAAGGCTTGTCGAGAGCTGTCTTCCATGCTGCTAATGTGAACCAAGGGCTCCAGAGTCGAATGCAAAATGCCGCAATATCGCGGCAGTCATAGCAACGATGTCAAAACGCAAATTGCAGGCAGGCTGCACAGAGTAGCTGCCTGCGGGTGCACTGGCTGCAATTGTTATGGGTGTATGGCTGTACAGACATACGAACTATCTACCTTTGGCAGCTGCAGCACGACTCGCTGTGTCTGCTGGTCTGTCACGGTGACGCCGACGCCCGAGTGCACAAGGAATAGCTGCAGCAGCTGCTCCCGCAGTATCTCGGCCTCCAGCCGGAGCCTGCGGGAAGGAATATGGCAGGGTTGATGACTGTCGTGTGATCATTCATAGGCGACGTCGTTGCCTGCTGACAAGCAGAAGGCCTACGCCGAGAGGGCCAGTTGCTCTGCAGCTCATCTAGACAGGTGCATACCTCCCGGTTGTGTGGCAACCCCGAATCCACGATCAAAAATCAGCTCAACGATACAACAGCTCCAGAGCCAGTGCAAGAGGGAGTGGAAACAAGGTTGCGCATACTCGAACCTTTGCTGCGTCAGCGCTTTCAGCCGCACGGGTTGGCGGCCGAGGAAGTCCGTCAGCATGACCTCGGTGCCGCGCGCCGCTCGCGGCCGTAGCGCGAGCCCGCAGCGCGGCGCCCACCCGCCGCCGAGGACCTTGCGGTGCGTCTCGAAGGCGCTGGCCGCCTTGGACACGATCTCCACCTGCGCCACCTCCGCCAGGCTGGCCAGGAAGGCGCCGCGGAAGCCCAGCGTCTGGCCGCCGCCGCCACCGCCGCCGTGCCCACCGCCAAGCACAGAGCCGCCGCCGCTGCTGCCGCCGGCGCCGCCGCCGCCCAAGCTGCCGCCCGCGCCGCCGCCGGGCGCCGAGGCGAGGTCAACGCCCTTCGAGCTGCAGTGGCGCGCGCCCAGCAGCGGGAAGCTGGCGGCGGGGATGCCGGCGCCGTCGTCCGACACCGTCGCCGTCAGCCGCGCCGCGTCAAATGCCACGGACACAGCGCCGGCGCCGGCGTCGATGCTGTTGGCGCACAGCTGCTCGACGGCGTGCGCAAAGCTGTGCACGCTGTAGCCGCCGGCCAGCCCGAGCGCCGCTGCGGGCGGCAGCTGCCTGATGGCCGGCCGCAGCTGCTGCATGGTCATGCCTGATGGAGTGCCGCCGGCTGTGAGCGCCCGCTGTGAGCTGTAAACCAGATGCCGCCAAGTCAGCCGTCTTCCAGCCTGGGTCCGGCGACACCTGCAATTCCAGATGCTGCACTGTTGACAGCTGTCGACAAGTAGCAGGCCTGCTCAAGGTGTTACGATTGACGCTACAAGTTCCAATATCGCATTGCACAAGGTCTGCAACTAAAGGCACAGCTTCACCTGCAGCTGGTCCGAATTGCAGGTCTGATGCGTCCTCGACCTGCGTAGTTCACATTTCGAGCTCGATTTCGTGCAGCATGATGGCTCACAATTGACGATGTTGGCAGGCCATTAGACCAGCTCAAATGGAATGAGGACACTGGCAACCACCATGTGGGTAAGGACACACCTGCGGCGCGGTGCGCAACTGCTCCTGCACAGCCTGCTTGATGAGCCGCGCTGCGTGCCAGTTCAGGCCCAGCGCCTGGCTGACGGCGCTGGCGTAGCCCTCCGGCGTGTTCAGCGGGTCATGCGCGTCCCACAGGACATCATCGAGGAAGCGCCGGCTTCCGACGGTCACGTCGATCTGCAGAGACTCACACGAGCTGACAGGAGGGCGCAGATCAGCCGGCATGCATCCAGCTACCCATTCCGCTGGCCCTCCGACCTGCAGTTTGACGAGCTTTTGCGTGTAGCCGCCGCTGCTGCAGAAGGCGGTGTTCAGGTACGGGTCCACTGCTTTGTGCGCCGCCACCTCCACAATCCTGAGGCAGGGTCACAGGTGCCATTCAGATGACGACTGCACCTTGCATGCTTTGCACGCTTTGCGCATGTCACGCTTTGCACAGGCAAGGACGGCACTCACTTGTCGGCTGTCTGGCTGTTCTGGAGGCCCAGCTCGTGGCACAGCTTCAGCGAGCGCGTGCTGTAGCTGGTCCTGGTGCCTGGGTGCGTCAGAAGATCAGAATGCGTCAGCGGACGCGGCCTCACCGAATGTGGATCATGCCCGACTACCGCAGTGCCTCCAGCGCGCGAGCATGCGCCTCTGCGTGGCAAGTTTATATGCATAAAGCCCCACCATCAAGCTTCCAAAGCGCGCCCTCGCTAACCTTGGCCCCAGTGTCCGCCTGCAGGAAAGCAAAGATGGGCACAGCAGCCGGTCGCTGAGCCGGCGCGCTGGTCTCAACCTTCACGTCTGGCATTTCAGGGTTCGTGAGACTGAGATTCAAATGCGTTCTGATGGCCAGTAGCGTCCGGCCAGTCCGAGTGCATCTCAACCAAGCAGGGCTTTGCCTACCAGCTTCGCTCTGGCGAGCATTGCCTCACAATGCCGTTTGTTGATAGCCTGGGCAAGTTTGCAGTCGAGCTCATTCGTTTGCCCGTGCAGCAACCGCTCAGTCGTGAGAAGCCAGTCCTTCTGATCCGCATCTGTGAAGCTGTCAGCACTTGGTCGCCCCTGCCGTTCGGGTTGTAGCACATCATCCGATTGCACCCTCTATAACCAGCACACATCGCACTCGCGGACTCCTGAGAGCAGTCCCACTTTGAGGCCATGAAGCTGACAGGCATTGCCATCCTCAAGTTCAATGGCGATGCGGAGGCAAACAGCCTGGGCATGGCGGCAGACGTCTCCAGCTACGGCTACTTCCAGCGTGGCGCGGTCAAAGAGATGATGGCCTTCGTGGCCCGTACAGTAGCCAAACGCACGCAGCCCGGCCAGCGGCAGAGCGTGCAGCAGGTGCCGCACGTTGTCTGCAAGCACTTCATGCATGCAGCGCTGCCAACAGAAACTGGCCATCTGGCCCTGTTATCGTGCTGGTGCCCTAGGGCGTCTGGGACGTCGAAACCCTGACGACCGCTGATGCATCATGTATTGTACCCGCAGGACGACTTCTTCTGCCATGCGCACAACCGGGACGGCCTCGTCGGCGTGGTTTTTGTGGACAGCCAGTACCCCGTGCGGTCGGCCTTTTGCGTGGTCAACAAGGCAATTGACGACTTCATCGCCATACACGGCACCAAGTGGCGCGCAGCGACCACCGACAGCTCCGAGGCGGAAGCCATGCTGCAGCCCGCACTGGAGAAGTACCAGGTGCGCGTCCTTGCGCATCGTCCATGCTTCTCCCTTGGCCTTGGAATGGATGTGTTTTAGGGCTGCTGGCACAATGCAATGGGCGCACCTCAAGCACATGCAGGTGCCTTCGCACAGGCCTTTGGTCATTGGCGCCAGACGTGTTGTTTAACATTGTGCACGGCACCATCAACATTGACAGGGTGCTCATCGTGTCCTCCTCAATGGTGCGCAAGCACTGTTGCATCAACGCCCACACGTTCCAGAGGGGAACAGCAGACGAAGCCTCGTCACATCCCACTGCGCAAGGGACCACGATGCCCCAGACAACCCTTTGCAAGTTCTAACCCACCTCCCGTCCTGCAGGACCCGCACCAGGCGGACAAGCTGGCGAAGATACAGTCGGACCTGGACGAGACGAAGGTGGTGCTGCACCGCACCATCGAGAGCATGCTGGAGCGCGGCGAGAAGCTGGACACCCTTGTTGGCAAGTCCGAGGACCTGTCCATAGCCAGCCAGATGTTCTACAAGCAGGTGCGGTTGTGAAGCTTCGTGATGCTGCTGCAGCCCTGTGCTGCATGGCTGTAGCCCATTATAGCGTGCTACCTGTGAAGTTCCTCGGGGCAGCTCCTGCTCCCAATCAGCCGCAGGATTCGCGGCTCAGCATGCTGCATGCTCCCATGTTTTTGCTGGAGGTAGGAGTTGGGGCTGCTGTAACAGCTGCTGAGTGTGTGTGTACCTACTGCAGGCGCGGAAGACCAACTCCTGCTGCAAGCTGATGTGAAGTGGGGCTCGTAACGCTGTCTGCAGCAGACACTGACGCCGCTTGCCGCGTGCACCTGGGGGCGTGCTAGAAACCATCAGATAGAGTGTGCGCCGTGACTGCCTGACACTGCTGAGGGCTGTTCCTCAGCAGGCAGCGGACGTCGAGACCGTGCAGCTCTGAAAGTGTTGACTGGTGTCATGTACCATAGTATTTCGAGACTCGAAGAGGAGCCCGTCACCGAGAAGGGTCTGCAGCCGAGCATTCTTGCTCTTCAAGTGCAGGAGGTCGGTACTGATGCCTGTTGAAATAGTGGGGAATACCACATTCACAGGCTGAACCGCTCATGCTCTGGCTGGACTTCCCAACTTGGAGATGCGGCAACGCCACCGCCGCCGCACAGCAGGTGGCCGCCGCAGCACATGTCTGTGCGACTGGCATGCCATGCCGGAAGAGGTTTCAGAGGTTCATCTCATGGCAGGGCCTCACAGTTTCATTCATCGAGTGAAACGGCGTACAACCCTGCAAGCAGCAGCTCTGTCGTACAGTCAACCCTGCCCAGTCACGTGACTTGGAAAGCACCCGCGAGCCACGGTCATAAACCAGCGAGCTATTCCAACGCGCGGCAAAAGCTTCGCAATTAATTGTAATAATTTAAGATCATCTTTCGAGTCAACATGGCGGCATCAGAGGTGTGTCGCTGACGTGACGAAAATTGTGGATGTCTGCCCGGATCAGAAACACACCCAGCAAAATGCCTGCCGCTCCCTCCGACAAGACCTTGCGGCGCTCCAAGTTAACATCCATCATGCTCGTATATGCGTCGTGCTGATCAATTCACCGATGGCTTTGCAGGGCGGCGCGCTCCAGGAGCAGTTCCTTGCATTTTGCAAGTATGGTTCGAAGAACAGCGAGACGCAGTTAGACGGACGATCCTTCGTGAAAGTCTTTCGTGATACCGGCCTGCTGAAAAAACCGCTCACTCAGACGGACCTCGACCTCATCTTTGCAAAGGTGACTACCATGAGCGCTTTCATCACCGCCGCTCCCTTGCAGCGTAGAACTATGTGTGCACACTCTGCACCATCGTCCGCTTAAATTTCCAGACCTTTGCACGTCCCTGCGCCGTGCTAGCCAGCACGCTGTCCCGACTGTCCTGTTGCTGCACGCAGGTCAAGGTCAAAGGCGCCAACAAGATTTCCTTTCAGCAGTTCCAGGAGGCTCTGAGCCTCGTGGCAGACAAGAAGGTGCCATTTCGACCTGTACATCTGCATTGTTTCGTTAGACTCAAGTCGGCTTGATGCGAAACTTTGACCAAAACCGATGGCCAACGGACCTTGCCGCCGCCGCAGCCCGCCATGCTGCGATGCAGCTGCATTACTTCTGGCGTGATTCTCAGCAACAACGCAGCACAGCATCGCTGCTCACGCCCATCTCCTCCCTCCATCACATGCACGTTCATGTGCAGGGCGTCAGCGCAGAGGAGCTAATCAGCAGCCTAGGCAGCTCAGCCGGTCCGCAGTCCAACGCCACCGAGGCTGAGTACGTCAAGTTCCATGATGACAAGGTGCGGCGACTTGGATCATGCATATTGTGTGAAAAGCTAAAATTCCCACTGCTGCAATTCCCATTTCAGCATGCGTTTCAGGACGAGGTTCACAATATTGGCGGCGGGGCCGGAAACCTGGCTGCGGGGCCGGAAACCTGGCACACTCTGGCCCTGCGCTGACCAACTTCGAATGAGATGCCGTGCTGAACTTTCAAGCCTGACTGACGCGCAGTCGACGTTCACCGGCGTGCACGCCCGCGGCGGCCCGACCACCGTCGACGGCAACAAGGACCTGAAGAGCCTGTGCGACCGCACGCCGGCTGACAACCGCGGCGTCAGCTCTAGCAGCAATTTTAACAAGTCGCGCTGACTGGATGTGTGTCCTGGGTTTTTGCGTTCAGAATACCTAATTTCTGTGCTGCCAGGTAAATATGCAATAGTGTAATGGACAGAGTTCGTTTGACCGCCTATTTTGCACGACCTTGCGGCCGCCGGCAGCCGTCCGCAATATATTGACCCACGAATGGCAACCACTAGCGTCCTCAGCTGCCACCGCACGCCATCTTGATTGCAAGGTGTCGCACTGTTCAGCCCGGAGAGGTGCATGTGCGCGTCGCTGAAAATGAGGCAGCACTAGAGGGAGAACTGCACGGAAGTAGGAAGTAGTCGAGAAGCTCGAGTAGGGTTTACCGCCGCAGCGAAGTGCTGGCGCTGCGTGAGGTTCGACCTCTTTCTCGCACAGGCCGGGAGTGGGCGGCCAAGGTGGGCACTGCATTGCAGCCGAGTGAGTTGCTCCTGCCGCCGGGGTGGCAGCACGCAAGTCGTGTGTCGAGGCAGTCATCAGCAGCCATCCACCGCTCAGTGCAACAGGCCTTGCTGCACGTGGGCAGCGCACCAGGCTCGGCATGCTGCAGTAGAGCATCCAGCCGCGCATCTTGCCACGAGCAACTCGACGCAGCGGTGGCTCGCGAGCTGGTCATGCTTACAGGGCGACTGGGGCTGCCGTGCAGCAACAGAGCTTGTGGAGTTCGCCAAGGGGTGCAGCGAGGCGTGCTGGAGTGTGATATTGAAAGTTTGCCTGCTGCTTGGCTGCAGATGGGGCGTGTTATCCGCTCCCAGCGTAAGGGGCGTGGGTCCATCTTCACATCCCACACCACCCACCGCAAGGGTGCCGCGAAGCACAGGGTGCTTGACGCGGCGGAGCGGAATGGCTACATCAAGGGCGTGGTGACGGAGATTCTGCACGACTCTGCCCGCGGCGCACCCCTGGCGCGCGTGAGTGCCTCTGCCGCTGGGTTTGCGCATGGAAAGCGTGGATCATTGCGCAATGGCGTTGCGTGCTTCTTGCTGCTGCGGACGGGCTGTCGCGTCCGAAAGCTCAAGTTGTCTTAACACCTTGCTGAGACGTCTGTGAATTGCAGGTCACATTCCGCAACCCAGTGCGCTATGCGCACCAGAAGGAGCTGTTCGTGGCGTCCGAGGGCATGTACTCTGGCCAGGTGAGCACGCCAATCCGTATTTCACGTTGCTGGGCCGGTGCGCTGGCGATTGGAGAGAGGTCATCTGCACGAATGCATGCATGAAAACAAGGAGCTTCTCGGCTCCTGTAACAGCTTGTAACCCTCCTGCCAAACCCCGTTTGCAGTTCATCTACGCCGGCAAGAAGGCGACGCTGAACATCGGCAACATCAAGCCGATCGGCGAGATGCCCGAGGGTACCATCATCTGCAACGTGGAGGAGGTGTGCAGTTGCAGCCTGGAATGTGCATCTACCGCCGCCGCAATTGTTTCAGACACTCCTGCAGCCAGTGCAGAACAAGCGCAGTGGAGCAAGCAATTAATTACCTCTGTCTCCTTAATCCGTCTCGCTTCATCTTGTGGACCACACCAGCTCAGCATTGCAAAATATCGTGCGCTGCAGAAGGCGGGCGACCGCGGCTCCCTGGCGCGCGCGTCCGGCGACTACTGCATCGTTGTCGCGCACAACCCGGAGACGGGCGTCACGCGCCTCAAGCTGCCGTCAGGCTCCAAGAAGGTGTGTTTGTTTGCAATTGGAAAACGAGTGGCAGCAGCAACGACTGGGTTTTAGACGGCTCCGCTGCATGAAGCTGGCACAGTATGGCACAAGAAGCTGCTGAACCACTGCAACCATGGTGTAGGAGCAGCGGCGGCAGTCTTAAACATGATATGTGGTCGAATCAATGTCGAATGCATATTGACCAAATTCTATTCCTGCCGGCGACCAGGTGATCCCGAGCACCTGCCGCGCGATGGTGGGCCAGGTGGCGGGCGGTGGCCGCACAGAGAAGCCGCTGCTGAAGGCCGGCAACGCGTACCACAAGTTCCGCGTCAAGCGCAACAGCTGGCCGAAGGTGGGCTCTTTGTGCTGGCTCGTGCTCTGCCATCTCCATCTGCAGCCATCCTCGGAATGTTCTTGCCGCGGCGGCGTCCTGCTGCAAAGGCATGCAGGCCTGCACAATCATGCACATGCACAGGCTGGTGCCTTGGAGTATCTTGCCCAGGACGCCCCCACAGCAGATGCAGAATGCTGCTGAAAGCCAAGTACTGACACCGCGCTGCCGCTGCCGTGCACCAGGTGCGGGGTGTGGCCATGAACCCGGTGGAGCACCCCCACGGTGGTGGTAACCACCAGCACATCGGGCACGCGTCGACGGTGCGCCGGGACGCGCCTCCGGGCCAGAAGGTCGGACTCATCGCCGCCCGCCGCACGGGTCGCCTCAAGGGTGCCGCCATCACCGCCAGCAAGCGCGACGCCTAGGCGGCGCAAGGCCTTGCTGCTCGAGTGTCTCGCGCGTGGACTCGGATGGATTGGAGCTGCCATGCTTCGTGCAGTGGCGGAGGTGGTCCTCTGCAGGCGGCGTCTTGTGTGCAGAGACTGTGGGACGCGTCTGTAACATCAGGCTTACCCATGGCGGCCCTCACTGTGCATCCTCACTCTCTCACACTCTCGCACAAATGTGCCTAGCTACCTCTTCACAACTCAAGGTCGTGTCTTTTAACTCACAACCTGTCCGCTCTTAAAGGCGGCTTCGAGCTCCGCTGCGCTGTGCTCTGCCACAAGCTCAACATCGAACACCTCTGAAAACGTTTGCTGCAGCGAGTATAGGTACTCTGCAGTGAGCTCCGCTGCCGGCATGCTGGACCCATAGCCGTGCTGGAGCCTGCTCGCTTCCGCCACCGTGGTCACTCTCCGGTCTGTACAGCAAGAACCGCAGTTGCACTGCTGCACTTTCTTGAGATCACTATCAGTCGGTTGTGATGACAGAAAGCAGTCATGCCATCTCCATCTGCACCTGTGGCCTTCACACCTGAGATGCCGCACGGTACGATCATGCCAAAGGGCGCCAAATCCATGTCGATGTTGACCGCCATGCCGTGGTAGGTGACCCACCGCTGCGCGCGCACGCCGATGGCCGCGACCTTGCTGTCGCCCAGCCACACGCCTGTGAGCCCCTTGATGCGGCTGCCTTGTAGCCCCGATACCGCTGCCAGTGCCCTGCGCAGCGAATTGTTGACAAGGATTCAAGCTCCCGTGCGATTTACATTCACGCTATAAGGTTCAAGCTCTCAACAAAACGAGGTTTCGCAAGCTGTCAGCTGCGAAGTTTCGTCCCTATCCAGCAGCAGCGTCGCTGTTGACAGCAGCTGAGGTGCACGAACCCTGCGAGCGAGCGCAGGCGGGACGAGGCCCCAACACCCCAGAAAACGTTCGACGGCAACGTACCGGATGGCGACCTCCTCAAGGCTGCGCATGTACCAGTGCAGGTCCTTGCGGTGGTGCTGCAGGTCCAGGATGGGGTATAAGACCAACTGCCCCGGCCCATGGTGCGTTACCTCCCCGCCGCGCTCCACCCGGTGTATCGGCAGCGGCGGCGCCCTGCGTCATCACAAAACGCCCCCATTTGGTCACGCCGCTGCTGATACTGCACTCAGATGAGAGGACCAGACCGGGGAGCTGCATTTGTAGTTGCTCTGCGGCCACACCTGAGATCGAACTTCACGTGCTCTTCGCTGCTGCCGGCGCCTGCAATGCAAGCAAGCTGTGTTTGACAGAAGCACGGACAAAGCCCTGACTTGCAGCATCCAATAATTTGGCAGCTGCCTTTCTGCTGACTCTGCTGCGGTGGTGTATGTGCCTAGCTGCGTGGCGGACCTAGCGTGAAGACCGGGTGGTGCTGCAGCATGATGAGGTAGTCATGGCCAGGCTGCCCATCCTCCGCAAACTGTTTCACCTTCTGCAGGCACTGCTTCTGCAGGCTCCAGCCCTGCGTGTGACATGCCTTATATTCAAGACGGTCCAAACGCAGCGGACTGTTCCCTGCGCACCGCAATTGCACGCAGAAAGCACTGTCGCTGACCTGCTCGTATTCGACCAGTGCACCGGTGCGATCGAGGAGAACGCATTGCCGCGTTGGGCCGCGCCGAGGAGTGGCGTCTGCTGCGGCTGGTGTTGCCTTTCTGACCTGGGCCGTGGGCCGCTTCGACGCTCGGAATGGCTGAAGTCGGCTGCTGCGCAATGCGCTACTGGCGTGCAGTCGGCATGGAGATGGCTGCATGCCTCATGCCAGCGGACTGCAGCGGTCGTGGTCAATATGATTGCCACACGAAATTGAGCGCCTACTCACTGATGTTTCTGGTGCAAATCTTTCTATAGATTGCCAGATGTTTGCCTGCAGCTGGCACAGTTTGGGTCCTGTTGGCGCTCCGCGCGCTCAAATTGTTGGAATGTTGGCGAGGACAAGTTGGTCAAAGCGCAATCAAGCGAATGTGCACGACATAGCAGTGCCTGCTGAGCATGAACGCAGGCATGGTAATGATTTCTGAGCGGACAGAGAGCGCTTGATGCACATGACCAGCTCAGCACGCCCAGCAGCGAATTACTCCAGCCCTCATCAAGCAGCAGCGAATTACTCCAGCCCTTTCCAGCTTGCGCATCGTGAAGACGACCAGCTGCAGTAGGATCGATCAGCGACCTCCTGGCGGGTGAGCGGCCGCCCGCTGGAGTATTTGCTCGAGGCAGCCTCCTAGATCATTTCAGTGGCCGCTGCCTTGAGGCCAGCTGCCGCACGTGCGCTTTCTTCGGCTGGCTGCTATCGCACGATATTTCTTTTCTGTGGCTTGAGGGCGGCCGCACCAGCTCTGCCGGGCCAGGTGAAGTGGCTTCCTCCACTGCGAACCATGTTTGGAGTGTGTCACAGGTCGCTGCCGCCCTCTTGGCTGCGTCTGCAATGCTGTTTTCCTAACGATGGCTGTCAGCAGTTCAATCTGTGGCGTGTGGTCTCCCCCATGCGGCTCGCGTTGGTAGTGAGTGCGAGTGCGCACGCAGGCAAGCGGCAAATGCTCATCACCAATGCGCGGCTGCAACCAATGATGATTGTGCTGCCATACAGACAGGCCTAGGTTAAGATGGGGGCAGGCAGAAAGACGAGCACCTACGATGTGGACACCAGTGTCGCGCCATCATTCGAGGAAGCCAGGCGAGTCTGGTGCTATGTGTTACGAGGCGTCCACGGCAGCCGCAATGCAGGAGAATCCGCAATGCACAGCAATCACTGGACTATGGCTGCGGGCCGGAGGAGATGATTATGTGGCTGTGTCGACAGGAGAAATCTGGGAGAATCCGGCAAGCTCGGGGGCGTGATATTCGGTGCGTCTACACTGAACCCTGCTGCAGTTGAAGTTTCAGTGCGCTAGTGCCTTACGTTGTGTTGACATGTGGCTGACTTGGCGATCAATTGCCGTGCAGGATGCACACACGAGACGATGGGTGAGGCTGCTGATCCAAGTTGCCAAGCAACAAGCAATCTTGTGGTGATGCAGGCCCAACTAACGTCGGCCCTCCTTGTGCGCAGATGAGTGCCTGCGAGGTCGCATCTTCGGCCTGCCAAAGTCGCACTGGATCTATGTGTATTACATCGAGCCAGGGTGAGCTTCAAAGTTGCATTGATACTCCAGGCATTGGCTGCTGCATTTGCGTGCTGCTGCGCACGAGACCCGCCTTTGCGCATAGTGGAAAGCCTGTGTCATGACTGATGGAATCCTCGTGCTGCTTGCAGGCTGCCCATCTTCCTGTGAGTCCACCGCTGCGGCCCTGCTGCGCTGCCTGAGCTCAGCCTGCACTTCGTGCCTTTGCACTTGATGTGTCATGCCTGCGCCTCATCCAATGCGGTGCAAGCACCTGCAAGCAAGTTCATCCGATGCAAGGAATCATCCCACATGTGTCCAAGCTCCCACATGTGTCCAAGCAATCCTTAGGACCTAAATATAATTGCGTAGGTTCAACTACCACGACCGCAACATGCACGGTACGACATTTGCACCCATCCTGTTTTGTGTCCATCTCCTCGCTCTCTTGCGATGGCTCTGAGCTCAGGCAATGCTGCTGTGAACTGCAGGCATCTTCCGTGCGACGACGTACGGGCAGCTCGAGATCAACCCGCATGGTGAGCTTGCCTGTCCGTTCCTGCAGCTCTTGAGGCCCTGTGACCTCGCCTAGCTTCCTGCTTCGGGGGTTGGTGCTGGAGCCGTGCAGTGCATGCCATACCTGGATCCTAAATCGAGTCTGACGCAGGTTTGAACTACTAGTAAAATCTCGACGCCCGTGTGGTCTGCAGCGTGGACGAAAAGCGAGCACCTCAAGACCCGGTACCCGGCTCAGGTGGAGGTCGAGGTGAGTGCCTGTGTCCCGCTGCAATGCTGCCATTGCAGCTCCGGTGTAGGTGGTCACCCTGTGCACACGGTGCAGTCAGGTGCACGCCGGATGGACTGAGCGAAAGCTGCGCGTCACGGATATGATGGTTGTCAAGTGATGCGAAAATGATGTGGCGCATACAGGTCTGGAAGGAGTGCAAGCCGATCCACGAGAAGTGCGCTGCCTCCTGGCCGTCACGCTTCCCTGTTGCCAATGACTGCATTGCCGAACACACTTGGATGCTTGTTGAAACCGTCTGGCTGGATGGCAGTCAGCTGCAAGTCACCATCCGAAAAGCAACTGGTCTGAGAAGCTGGCGTGCTGTTTGCCGACAGGCAGTTCCGGACGATCCTGGCGCAGTGCTACTACTCGCAAGGCGACCGGGACAACTACTTTGTGTTCGAGCTGACGAAGAACGAAGCCAAGGGCCTGATCTCCAAATTCGAGACGAACAGCATCAATGCGCCACAGCGCAGCGCGCCGGCGCCCCAGCGCCTGCCAGCCCCCAGCCAGGTGCGTCAAGAGGAAGAGAAGGAGTCGGCATCGCCGCTGCTGGCGACATTATCCTGCCTGCTGACAGGCTTGCCGCAAATGCGTGGGGGAAGCGTCTTTGATCTGAAGCGCTGGCTGCGTATGAAAATTACCTGGACAGCGCGAGTGGCATCGTGGACGGAGGAGTGAGGGGACGGAGGAGTGAGGCTGGGGTTTCTATATACGCGGATGCATCTATGTTGCACAGGCCGCGGCTGCCCCGCAGCGGACGCCGAGCTCGCCAGTGCAGCAGCCGCGGTCGGCCTGGCCGGCAGCCTCCGCATCGGCAGCACCTGCCCCTGCTGCGAAGCAGCCTGCGCCCTTGACGGTGAGCAGGTACAAGGATCCATCTGCCCCAAGTGTGTTGCCAGGTATGTCGCGATGAGGAACCTTTACCTCGGTTCAGCAGACCCTTTCCTTAGCACAGCAAACGTGCCGTGCATGTCAACAGCAACAGCTCGGGGGCACTGCTCGCAGGCATGCCTTCATACTCAACCGTCAAGCGCGCCGCTCTGCAGGACGGCTGGAATACGGTGGCAAAGAAGGGCAAGGCGAAGCTGCAGGCGGCGCCGGCCAACGGCTCCTCGTCAGCGTCATCGGGCGCGCCGGCGGCCTTCAACCTGCCAGAGCCAGCGGCGCAGCAACCCCGCGCCTCCAGCTTGGCATCAGCGGCGGCAGCCATGGCCGCGGCGCAGGCGGCCCTGGCGCCGGTGCGCAAGCCCAGCCCCGCAGCCGCGCCGGCCGCCGCCGCGCCAGCCGCCGCGCCGCCGCAGGCGGTGAGGCTGGCGCAGGCGGCGAATGGCTCCCAGCAGCTGCAGGTGCGCTGCAGCCTGTCTCCATCGATGTCTTTATTATGTTATGCCTCCTGTGGGCATGTGAGTGTAAAACGCTGAAACTGCTTGCACTTGCCATATTGACGCCTTGCTTTTCTGCAGCGAACAGGCTACCAGCAGCCTCGGCAGCAACGGATCTGGTAAGTGTCACGCCCTCTTGACCGTTGCATGCACGCTGCTTTTTCATGGCTCTCTATCACACTGTCTATCTGCTCGCATACTCCTTCTGGTAGGCTGGGCAGCGCATGCGATAGAGTCTACCTGTTGGGAGTTCCGGTCAAACAGCTGATCTTAGGCAGCTGATCTCAGGCAGCTGATCTCAAGCTAATCTGGCTAATCTCGCTCGCTGCCTCGCCGAGATTGGCGAAGGTCATAGTTTTCGAGAGCGAGGCAGGCCTGGCAAGAGAGCAAATTGACACGCTCCTGAGATCCGCATAGCGGTGACGCTCCAAGAGAGCACAAAAGGGTTGGCTTGTTAGCATCGGAGTACCTCAACACAGGTGCAGACGCTGTTATCATGCATGTGTAGCCAAGCGAGCAGCTTCAGTGCTGACTGATCCGCCCACGAGCAGTGATGCTGCTCGCCGAGCCCGCAAGGAATCGG